>ERZ1673738.519-NODE-519-length-68593-cov-13.712772_pt1 | contig 68593 bp, 62 predicted proteins | sample MGYA00580198_ERZ1673738 | MGnify/ENA primary metagenome ERZ1673738 (study PRJEB41218, sample SAMN15661784) | gut metagenome | host: Homo sapiens | place: Canada: London | collected 2015-08-20/2019-03-30 | study: EMG produced TPA metagenomics assembly of... | reverse complement strand
GATTTGGCGCAATGATTTTGGATGAAGAGCGAGGGCGGCACGGGCCGCCAACCATAGAAGGGGCTAACGCCCCTTACGAAAATTGGCTTCGCCAATGTTTCTATCCCCACTTAATCCCCATGCAAAACGGGAGCGTACATTAGTACGTGACCAGTGGCGGCTTTCCCCGAAACGGAGCTATTCGCCAAAAGCATTCGCCAAATCTCAAAAAAAACTTGCATAATGCAAAATATAGTCAGAAAGTGGGAGAAAGATAAGTTCATCATTCAAAGGCCGCTTAAAAACATGAAAAAAATCATAGCTCTCACGTCCCTCGCGTTTTCCGCGTTTATGCTCGCCGCATGCGATTCAATGGACAACCCGTCGCCTCTCGACACCCGTCCCGGAGCTTCCGGCAACGAGCTCAATCCCGGAGGGCTTCCCTCCGACGCCGCGATGAATGCCGATTCCGGATTGCAGGAGCGCGGAATCAACGGAATGAACGGTTTTGACCCCGAAAATATCAATCCCGAAGATATCGTCGTGACGGTGTATTTCGGATTCGACCAGTATGCCGTGGCTCCCTCCGAGCGCGCAAACGTCCAAAAGGCCGCCAATTTCTTTGCTGACAATCCCGACTTCAAAATCGTGCTTGTTGGACACACCGACTGGTACGGCACGGAAGAGTACAATATGCTGCTTTCCGACAAGCGCGCCAAGGCGGTCTCCGACTATATGTCGGGGCTCGGAATCGGCCCCGAGAGGGTCGAGATAATCGCGCGCGGAGAAGCTGGAGCCGCCATGGACGTGGCTAAAAACTCCGCCGAGGCGCGCCACGACCGCAGGGTTGAAATCGTAAAAGTGCGGTAGGCCGCCGCGAAATTAAAATTCCGCAGGGGCGAAGTCCGGATTTCCGGCTTCGCCTTTATTTGCGCCAAGACGGCGAATTTTATTGAGGTTTTGTATTGAGGTTTTCCGAGCGCGGGATAAAGTGCGGTTCAATGCGTTCCGGATTTTCCCTTTCAAAAAAAATGCTCGCCGCCGCGTGCATTTTATCGTCCGCCGCGCTCTCCGCCGAGCATTCACTCCAAGAGCTCGCCGACGCCGCCGCGGATTCGCCCGAAAAGCTCCTGCGCCTCGATGGGCGCGCGTATTTTGTCGAAGTTCCACTGAAACTCGGCGCGCGCCATAGCGGGCTGAAAATCGCGGGGCAAAAGGGGACGCTCATAACGTCGTTTAAAAAGGTAGAAAACTGGGAGAGGGACGGAAAGTCATGGCGCGCAAAAATCCCCGGCGAAAACTTCGTGTCGTCGGTTTTTGTAAACGGGCGCAGGGCGCAAGTCGCCTCGACGCCGAACGACGGTTTCAGGCACTTTGTCTACCGCGGCACCAACGCCCGCAGGGGCGACAACCGCCGGACGTTTTTCGTCCGCAATGAAGACGCCGCCGAATTGGCGGAGCTTGCCCCAAGCCAGCTGCGGAGGGCGCATTTTCAGATATACCGCGCGTGGGTGGACAACCGCGCGAGAATCTCGGCAATCCGTCCGATGCGCGACGGGAAAACCTGCGCCGTGGAATTTTCGCTCCCGACTTCGCCGCATATATATGGCGGCGACTACGCCCTGCCCCGATACAAAATCGCCAACTTCAAGGGCGCGCTCGACGCCCCGGGCGAATTCTTTTTCGACGCGGACTCCGAAACGCTTTTTTACATTCCGAGAGAGGGTGAGGATATGAAAACCGCCGAAGTTTTTTACCCGACGTCCGACAGGCTGCTGGAAATTTCCGGCGGCGGAGAGGAGCGCGCGAAAGACATATCGCTTGAAGGCGTCGCGTTTGCGGGGGCGTCGGCGCGCCCGGACAACGGCGAAAAGGGCTGGACGGCGTCGAACCAGGCGGCGTCGAATATGCCGTCGGCGGTTTCCATAAGCGGGGCGACGGGCGTCAAATTTAAAGGCTGCGAATTTTCCAAGCTCGACGGGTTCGCCCTCGAATTCCGCGAAAACGCCGATTTTTGCGCCGCGGAGAGCTGCATATTCTCCGACCTCGGCGCGGGCGGCGTGCGCGCGGGGCTCCCCGAAAATGGCAAAGACGCGCGCGTTTCAAACATTCGCATGAGAAACAACATCGTCTGCGGATACGGGAGAGTCGACCGCTCGGCGGCGGGCGTGACCGTATTCGACTCGGGCTCCAACGAAATTTCGCACAACGAGATTTTCGACGGATACTACACCGGCATTTCCGTAGGCTGGACGTGGGGAGGAGGCCCGACCCGCACGAAAAACAATATCATAGAGTTCAACAAAATCCACGACCTCTCCTACGCGCAGATGTGCGACCTCGGCGGAATATATACGCTCGGGGCGTCGGAGGGCTCCAAAATACGCGGGAATCTCATATACGGCATAAACTGCCACCAGTACGGAGGATGGGGGATATACAACGACGAGGGAAGTTCCGGCTTCGAGATAAGCGGCAACTTCGTGCGCGATGCTCAAGAGGGCGGATACTACATGCACTACGGCAAAAACTGCAAAGTCGAAAACAATGTGTTCTGCCATTCGAGCGACTTTCAGATAGGGCTCGAAAAAAACGGCGACAACTCTTTTTCGTTCGAGCGCAATGTCGTAATCTACGGCTCCCCCGCGACGCTGTTTAGGAACGGCCGCGCGCCCGCGCCCAACGCCGTGAAATTCGACCGCAACGTCTACTGGAACGGCTCGGGCGAAGTCATGTTCGGGAAAATGGATTTCGGGCAGTGGCGCGAAAGCGGCAGGGACGGACATTCGTTCGTCGAAAAGGCGGACGCCGAAGCCCTGCTCGACGGCGGGGAAATAGAAAAGATCGGCTTCAAGCCCATAGCCGCAAAGCGCGCGGGAACGGAGGGCGAAACGGCAATGCGCGCGCGGGAAATCTTGAAGGGATACCGCTTTCCGAAAATCGTAAGATACCCTGCCCGCCCCGATTGGAACAACGGCGCGTTCGACGACTTCACCGTCGGGGAGGCCGGCAGGCCGCCGGCGTATATGAATATCGAACGCTCCGGCGCGTCTGCGGAGGTCGTAGGCGACGATACCGCGCCGGCTGGGCGCGCGCTCGAGCTCGGCGGCGGGGCGCGGGTGTCGCAGTACTGCCGCTTTTCGGGCGGAAAGAACCTCGAATTTTCATTGATGTTCAAGCTCTCCGAAAACTCGGACTTTTCGTGCGGAACGGAAAGCGGCGCGTTTTTCTCCGTAAAGGGCTCCGCGATAGGGGGCGCGGAGAACTACTCCGTGCCGCGCGGCAAATGGATTTCGGCGAGGGGCAAAATCCCCTTCCCGTTAAAGGGCGGCGAAAAATGGACTCTTTCCATAAGCGGCGGTGGAGAGGAAAAAAGCTTTGAAATGCGGCTCCCCGAGAAAATCCGCGCGAATCCGACGAGATTCGCGTTTGAATCGGAAAACGGGCCCGCGCGCATTGCCGACATAAAAATGGACGCGAAATAGTCTTTCCTCCGCCCGAAGCAAACTAAGGCAATAACGGGCGTAAAAGTGCGGCAACGGGGAAATATTGGAGCCGTCCCCCCAAAAAGGCGGGCGGGCGGATTTGCGCCGGAGGCGGCGTAATGCAGGGCGGCGCGGCTGAAAAATAAACTTCGGAAGCCGGAAGGGCGGCATGAGCAACTTTGGGCGGGATTGGATTATTGGAGAAATATTTCCAATTTATTTTACTTGTATTTTTACGCCAATATTGTGAAAGTTATACAGATTTTCCAATCAGTACCTCAACTCAATTATAGCGTTATGAAATCCCGCAATTTTATCCGTTTGACGCTTTTCGCCGCCGCCGCTTCTCTGGCGTCCGCCGAAACCCTGATATACGACGGGGCCGAAAACGGCTCTTTCTATGACGGCTCCTACTGGGGCGGAACCGTTCCCTCCTCCTCTTCCGACATATTGTTTAACGATACGAATAAAGAGGTTTTATACAAGATAGACGCAACCTCGGGCGTGACGATAAACAGTTTGACGGACAACTCCATTACAAACAGGACTGCCGGCGAAAATTACAGCCCGTGGGGAAAGAATATAATAATAAACATAGGCGAATCCGCCTTTACGATACTGAACGACCTCACCCTCGCCTCCAACCACAATTATGTGCCGTTCTCATTCAGCTCATCAAGCAACGGGGTCGGCAGGGTTGAGATAGGCGGAAACATAATAGCCAAAGCGGCCTCGGACGGCACCGAGGGAGAATCGCTATTCGGCAATGGAAATCTCCTTCAATCCGTGACGGTGGGCGGAAACATTGAACTGCAAAATATGAGGCTGCGCTTCAACACGCAAAACCTCTCCGTGGCGGGAACGCTGAATTATTCCGGCGGAACGCTCAACTTGTTTTACGGCTCGGGCAGCGGCGAGGCGCTTTCGTATTCTTTCGGGGGCATAAACGGCTCGAACAAAAGCATCCAGTTCGGCGGCAATCCGGATAGCAAACACATGTTGCAAAACTCCACCGCCACCATTACGCTAACGAACTCCGGAACGGCGAGATTCAGCGGGGGTCTGAAGTACGCGGCCGCCGGCGTTGCGGAAAACAACGAATTCAATCTGGTTATGAACGGGGCATCTTCCGGCGTACAGTACTGGGACGACACCGGAAGCGGCATGACTTTCAACAACGTCACCGTAAAAAGCGGAACGCTCAACTATTACAGCAATCTCGGCACGTCCGCGATATACCTTGAAGGCGGAACGCTATCGCCCGCATCCGGGACAAACGAAATCGCAATACTGAAAGCCGAGAGCATTGCTTGGGACGCCGGCAAAATATCTTTCAACTTAACGGAGGACACCGCCGCCAGCGATAAAATCGTCCTCGCTTATGCGCTCTCAAAAACTTCCTTCTCCGGCGCGGGCGGAATACGCGAAATAGAGCTCTCGGCCGACGCATACGACATCGCCGCGTGGATAGATGCAAACGACAACGCCCCGATAACCTATACGCTGATGGAATACTCGAGCACAGACATGGCGAATTCGGACATTGTGTTCACGCAAATTGACGGCATAACCATAGACTGGAACTTCGGCGATACCGCGCTAACCGTCACCCTCGGGCTGGTACCCGAACCTGCGGAAGCCGCCGCCGCCCTCGGCGCAATCGCCGCCGCGCTCGCCGCCCTCCGCAGGCGCAAATAACGCCGGCAGCATTTACGGAAAACTTTCGCGCCGGAAAGGATTTTCCCTTCCGGCGTTTTTCATTTTCGGCAAACCGCCGCCCGCAAAAAAAACGCGGTAATAATTTGCAATATTGCGGCGAATGCCTTTACTCTTTCGGGTTTATGGAAAACGCCGCGCAAAATGTTTCGGGGGGCGACGACCCCATCATAAAGGTCAGGGGCCTGCGCCACATGTACAGCGAAGGCGACGGCACAAAGGAAGTCCTGCACGGCGTCGACCTCGACATATTCCGCGGCGAAATCGTCATAATAATGGGCCCGTCGGGCTCGGGGAAATCGACCTTGCTGAAACTAATGGGGGCGCAGCTGACGCTCCAAGAGGGAGAAATCGTCATAGACGGGAAACCGCTGCGCGGGGCGGACAAAAACGGGCTGATGCAAATACGCCGCAATCTCGGCTTCATATTCCAGAGCCACCATCTGCTCAATTCGCTGAAAGTCGTCCAGAATGTGCAGCTGCCGCTCGCCTTCGACCCGAACGCCACGGCGAAATCCTCGCGCGCCGACGCGCTCGATGCGCTCGCCACAGTCGGCATCGCGGATCAGGCGGAAAAGTTCCCCTCCCACCTCTCGGGAGGGCAGCGCCAAAGGGTGGCGATAGCGCGCGCGCTCATACGCAAGCCGAGCATCGTGCTCGCCGACGAGCCCACCGCCTCGCTCGACCAAAAGAGCGGGCGCGAAATCGTGGACATAATAAAAAAGATGGCGCGCGAAATCGGCGTCACGGTTGTTCTGGTGACGCACGACAACCGCATTCTCGACATTGCAGACCGCATAATATCGCTCGTCGACGGAACTATCCAAACGGGAGCGGCGCGCGCCGGAAAGCGGTAAATATTTGCGCCGCCGCCAAAGGGTTTCCCGCGTCCGGCTATGCAATTTTTGCGCGGCCATTCCCCCTTCCATCGAGAAATCGGCATCTTCCAAAACAGTTTGCGCGCAAAAGACGAGAAACGGCGTATCCCGGGAAATCTGTCGGCGTATCGTGAAATTTGATTTTGGAAAAATGAAGTTAGATTTGGAACATACCCATTTTGGGGGATTTTCGTAAGGGGTGTACGCAAAAGTCAAAATCATGTCGCGGAAGCTGGATATTTCGACGCGTATGTCGAGGTAGTTTTCCTCGGGGTCGTTTCGCACTACCGACGCGAAGTCGTCGTCCTGATTGTTAATGGGATACCCTTTCTTATTCGCGCGAAAATTAAAATCGGGCGCGAGAATTTCTCCGCCCGCCGGAAACTCCGCGCCCAACCCGCGCAAAAAACGAGAACGGCATGCCCGAAATATCCTCGGGCGCCAATTCTCCTCCCGCCCGGGAATTTAAACCCTATGCGGAAATTTCCCGCCCCGTCCACTTCCCCGCGGCTGCGCCGCGCGCAAAAAAAGCCGGAAGTCCACGAACCTCCGGCAAAAAAAAGCCGCCGGCTCCGTTGCGGGGCGGCGGCGGATTTTCGGAACGCGCGGAAATCAGATGGCTTTCAGCTTTGCAAGCAGCGCGTCTTTCGTCGCCATTCCGGACGCCCCGAGGCGCTTGGAATTTTTGAAAAATATTATGGTCGGAATCTGGTTGACGCCGTATTTTTGCGCAATGTCCGGAGATTCGTCCACATTGAGCTTGCATATCAGCGCGGAGCCGCCGACGGTTTCGGCAAGCTCGTCGATGGTTGGGCCGAGCATTCGGCACGGGCCGCACCACGGGGCCCAGAAGTCCACGAGGACGGGCTTGTCGCTTGCTATTGTCGCGTCGAAGTTCGACGAGTTGAGGTGTATTACTTTGTCTGACATATTTCGAGTTTTGCGTTGTTTTGCCGATTGGGCTTCCGGAGTCCGTCGCGCCGGATTCCGGAATATCGGCGGATTTCGATGTTTTATAAATCTTCCGTTAAAAAAAGACAGGCGCATCGCGCGCCTGTTCTGAAAAATTTCTATTTAAGACGCAAAAGCGCGCGGCTAAACGTCCATAACTATCATCACGGCAAACGCCACGGCTACCGCCGCTGCGACGAAATCCACCGCCACCGATACGGCGCTCGGGGAATCCGCTATCTTTACCGGCTGCAATGGCTTGGCCGAAGCGGGCTTGAAAGCGGGACGCGCCGTATTTGCTTTCGGAAGCGCGACAGACGGCTTCGCCGCAACCTTGGGCTCGGCGGTCGGAAGGGAAATTTTCGGGGCGGAAACAGCGGGCTCGGGCTTTGCCGCAGGGGCTTCCGGCAACACCGGCTTTGCGGCGGGAGCCTCCGGAATAACGGGCTTTGCCGCGGGAGCTTCGGGGAGAACGGGCTTGGCTTCGGGGTTCGCGTTTGGCTGGATGTTGTTCGTTTCTTCTGGCATTTTGTTTTCGGGGATAAATATTGGTTTGCGGCAACCTGCCGCGCTCGGCAAAAACCGCCGTAGTGATTCCAATATTCCCATTTATTTTTTCATTTCAAGCTTTTTTATGTTGATAAAAATCCGCCCGCCGGAAAAATCTGCCAACTATGATTCTTGACACGGACGTTAAGGCTTCGGCCGACGAGATATGGAAGAGGTTCGGCTACCTGTGGAAGTTTCTGGACGTCGACCGGAAGCGCGAGCAAATCTCGGGGCTCGAATCAAAAATGGCGGCCCCGGGTTTTTGGGACGACCACGCCGCGGCACAATCCGTAATCTCAGAACTCGCGCGGCTCAAAAACCTCGTCAACCCGCTGTCCGCGTTAAAAAAGCGCTCCGACGACCTCGCCGCGCTGTTCGAGCTCGCCGAGGAATCCGAGGACGACGCAGAGCTCGCCGCAGAGCTCGCCGCAGAAACGGCTTCCCTGAAAGAAGCCCTCGACACGGCCGAAATAGAATCTTTCCTGAGCGGCCCGCACGACGCCTGCAACGCGATAGTCACAATACACGCCGGCGCGGGCGGCACCGAGAGCTGCGACTGGGCGGAAATGCTGATGCGCATGTACATGCGCTGGGCGGAGCGCAGGGGCTACAAGGCCGAAATAGAGGATATCCAACCCGGAGAAGAGGCGGGCGTGTCGCGCGCGACTTTCCGGGTTATAGGCCCCAACGCCTACGGCTACTGCAAGGCCGAGCGCGGGGTGCACAGGCTCGTGCGCATAAGCCCGTTCGACGCGAACAAGCGCAGGCACACTTCCTTCGCGTCGGTCGACGTCATCGCCGAAATCGAGGACGACATCGACATGGACATCAAGGACGAGGAGCTCAAAATCGACACCTACCGTTCGAGCGGAAAGGGCGGGCAGCACGTCAACAAGACGGAGTCCGCCGTCAGGATAACGCACCTGCCAACCGGAATAGTCGTCGCCTGCCAAAACGAGAGGTCGCAGTTCAAGAACAAGGCCAGCGCAATGAAAATCCTGAAAAGCCGCATTTACGAAAAGCTGCTCGACCAAAAGCGCGCCGAAATGGACAGGTTTTACGGCGAAAAGGGCGAAATTTCGTGGGGCAACCAGATACGCAGCTACGTATTCCAGCCCTACCAGCTCGTCAAAGACCTGCGCACGGGGGCGGAAACGGGCAATTTGCAGGCCGTCATGGACGGGGATCTGGACATGTTCGTAAACGCCTGGCTGCGCGCGGGAATGCCGACCGCCCGCAACAAGAATTACGCCGCGGACACGGAGGAATAGTCGGTGCTCGACTGGCAGATAAAACCCCTTTCCAAAAAATCGGCCATCTCCGGACGCGACATCTCAGCCGGCGATTCCGTCGTATGCGCCGTGTTCGTGGACGGCCTCGGAAATCTCGACAGGCTCGACTGCCACGCCGACGAATTCGACCCCTCCAAAATAGAGGGCAAAATAATCGGGCGATGGGAGCGCACCGTCAGCGAAAATCCCGAAGAGGACGAGAGGGCGGCGCGCCGCATGGCGCTGTCCTCTTCGGAGGACTTTTTCGTGTCGCTGTTCGACGGCTCAGGAGTGCGCGCGGACGAATCGGACGTAATCAAACAGATGCTCGCCCTGCTGCTCGAACGCAAGCGCATACTCCGCCCCGTCGGCAGGCCGTCGGGGGGAATCCAAAAGTACGTCCAGACGTCCACAAAGAGAGAATTTGACGTCCCGCAAAGAAACCTCGACGCGGAATTGATTGTAAAAATACAAACCCAACTCGGAAACATAATCATATAACCCATGAAAAAATTCCTGAAAATTTTTATGTTCGCGCTCGCGGGCGCGGCGCTCGCAGCATGCTCCGGCGACGACGAAAAGAAGAACACCAAGCTTCTCACATTCCATGTGGCAAACGACCGCACAATCTCGTCCGGGCTGACGCGCGAAAACGTCACCATGCCTTTCAGCGGTTTCACCGTCCTCATGAACAAGGACCAGTTCATGTATACGGGCGACATCAGGAAAATCGACCTCGCCCAGGTGACGCTAATCGACGGCCCCATAACCGGATTCCTCTTCACTTGCAACGACAGGGGCCGGAGAAGGCTCATGCAGGCGACCGCCGCCAATATGGGCGGATACATCGTCGTTATGTACGGCGGCAAACCTATCGCCCTGCGAAAAATAGACTCGGCCATCTCCGACGGCGCGCTCTTCGCGCACATCGAGATACCGAAAGACAAGGACGTGGCCAAATTCTACGAAGAGCTCTCCAAATCCGTGGAAACCGTGGAGGAAATAAAGAGGGAAAGCGACGGCGGCTCGACCCTCTCGTGGTAGGGCGATGAACTGCATCCGCGCATTTGCACTGGCATTCGCGCTCGCGGCGGCGGCGCGCGCCGACCTTGTGTGGCCGACCGAATCCAAGGCTTTCGGCAACGGCGCACCGTATGAGGAATTCATACAGCCAACGGCGAGCGGCCGCCCCGAAAGCGGGCTGTTCGGAGACACGCGCAACAACGGGTACAGGTTCCATGAGGGAATCGACATAAAACCCGTGCGCCGCGACAGAAAGGGCGAGGCGCTCGACGGCGTGTTCGCCGCCCTCCCCGGGAAGGTGGCCATGATAAACCGCGTGGCGGGCAACAGTTCCTACGGCAGGTACGTAGTCATGGAACACCCCGGGCTCGACGTCAACGTCTACACGCTCTACGCGCATCTCGCGGAAATCGACCCGTCGATAAAGCCCGGCTCCGAACTGCCCGCGAAAGGGAGAATAGGACGTATGGGGCGCAGCAGCTCGACAATTCCCATAGCGCGGGCGCAAGCGCACCTGCACTTTGAAATCGGGCTGATGTACGGCAGCAAATTCCAGTCGTGGTACGCTGCGCAGAAGTTCAAGGAAAAGAATTTTTTCGGCAACTACAACGGAATGAATTTGCAGGGCTTCGACCCGCTCGAATTCTACAGGGCCGCAAGGGCCGGAAAAATCGGGAACGGGTTGGCCGGATACATACAAAGCCTTCCGACGGCGGTCGTCGTCCGCGTCTATACAAAGCATACCCCTGATTTCGCGCGCAACTACCCCGCCCTCGTCGACAGAAACGGCGAAGCCTGCGGCTGGGACATACACTTGACGTGGTACGGGCTCCCCAAAAAATTCGAGCGCATAAAAAATCCCCGCCCGGGAGCAAAGAGCGGCGAAGTCGAAATAGTATCCTACAATCCGGAGGAAATTTCGCGCAAATGCCGCCGTCTGCTGACAATCCGCGACGGGAAACCCCCGCAAATAACAAAGGGGCTGAAAAATATCCTCAACAAAATTTTCCCGTAGCGGCCAACCGGATTTGCGGCGGGGAACTGTATCGCGCCAAAAGGTTTGATATAGTTGCGCCATACGTTTGACTGTTTCCGGAAAATCAGGCTTTGCAAGGGTGTTGCAGGCCGTTTAAAACTCCGTTGCAATAGCGGCGGATTCGGGTTATTTGCAGTGGGATTTCTTAACCCTCAGCTCGTATATGCCATGGTCGGCGCCGTAGGCAACTTTCGGCTCCGAGTAGATGAACCACTCGCCCGTAGCCACTTTCGCCTTCCATTGGGCGGGTATTATTGCCGTTTCGCGGGATATGTCGTTATACTCCGTGCCGATTTCCTGCTGTGGGACGAAAATTTCACTGCTTGATATATCCTGAATGGACGTATGGAAAGTCACCTCTTCACGCGTTATCGACTCCCGCTTTTTCATTGTGCGCGTCGAATATGCGCGGAGCATATAGCCGGACGTCGGCTTTAAAGTCAACTCATAATCGGGGTGTAATCTGCCGCCATTGAGCACCTCAAAAAAACCGCGCGAAAAAAATGAACCGGCAACCCCGTTTCAATGCCCTTGCAAGTCCGTTGCAGGGGCTTTTTATTTTCCAATCCGCCCGCGGATGCGCGACAATTTTCATACTTCGCCAAGTCCGAAAAGTAGTCAAACGTTTGGCACACAGCCTATCTTTTTTTTTGGGGGGGGCCGGAAGAAAAACCGTCATACCTGCGCTTTAATATTACTCGCCTTCCAACATTGATATTTAAAGTTAAGCCCATTTAAGACTATTTAAATCTCCCTCATACCTTTTATCTCATATCAGAACAGCGCGCAGGAGGGGGGGAAGGCGGAAATTTCCGGCAAAAACCGATTCCCTCTAACGGCTTTCCCAAATGTATTTCACTCCCGTTAGGATTGGATGCGGGAAGCTCGCCCCCGCAGTCCGGCCAAATTCACCCTTTTAAGCGGCGCCCGCCCGCGCCGCAATCCGCATGGAATTTTCACCGTCCGCAAAAGCCAACCGCCGGCGCGCAGCGGGAAAAATCAGCCGAAAAATCTCCGACCCAAAAACTCCACGAGCTTTTTTGCGAGGGAATATTTGTCGGCGGGCGCGAATCCGACGGTTTCGCCGGAGCGCATTATCAGCTCTATCTTATTTTTGTCGGACGCAAAGCCGTATTCCGCCGAAGCGACGCTGTTTGCCGCAATGCAGTCGAGATTTTTCTCTTCAAGCTTTTTCCTCGCGTATTCGGCCACGTCGTGGGTCTGCGCCGCGAACCCCACAAGAATCCTGCCGCCCTTTTTTTGCGATAGCGTTTTCAGTATGTCGGGAGTCCGTTCAAGGCGGGGATTCAGGTCTATCCGGGATTTGGACGCCTTGCGCGCCAGCCTCTCGGCAGGCCGAACGTCGCTCACCGCGGCGGACATTATAAGCATGTCGCACGCATCGAAAAGCCTTTCGCATTCTTCGAGCATGTCGAGCGCGCTCACTACGCGGCTGACGCGCACTCCGTCCGGGTCGCCGAGCTGCGACGGCCCGAGCACGAGGGAGGTTTCCCAGCCCGCCTCCGCCGCCGCGCGCGCGATGTTCCAGCCCATTTTTCCGGTGGACGGATTGCTTATGAAGCGCACAGGGTCAAAATATTCGCGGGTAGGGCCCGCCGTGACGAGGCATTTTATTTTTCTCATTCTCCGGATTATCCCGCGCGCGCGGCGGGCGCGCAAATAAAATCCGATTTTTGCTTGTTAAAAGGCGGCCGAAAGGCAACTATTGAAAATCTATGGACACTTGCGGGCGGGAAAAATCGGGCGTGGCGTTCTGGTCGCTCTGCGCGGCGGTGATGCTCACCGCTTTCAAGGGCGCAGTCGGAATGGCTACGGGCAGTCTCGGCATACTTTCCGAGGCGCTGCATTCGGGGCTCGACTTCGTTGCGGCCGCGATAACGTGGGCGTGCGTGAAAGTGTCGGGCAAGCCGGCGGACCAGGAGCATAATTTCGGGCACGGGAAAATCGAAAACCTGTCGGCGCTCGCCGAGGCCGCCCTGTTGCTTATAACATGCGCGTGGATAATATGGGAAGCCTTCCAGAGGCTCTCCGCGGGGCATTCCGACGTGAGCGTCGGGTTTTGGAGCTTCGCCGTGGTTTTGACCTCCATCGCCGTGGACTTTACGCGCTCGCGCGCCCTCATGCGGGCCGCGAAAAAATACAGGAGCCAGGCGCTCGAAGCCGACGCCCTGCACTTTTCGACGGACATACTGAGTTCGTCGGTCGTCCTGCTCGGCCTCGTCTGCTCCGGATTCGGGTGGCCGGCGGCGGACTCGCTCGCCGCGCTCGGGGTGGCGGCCATAGTAATCCGCGTATCATGGAATCTGGCGCGCAGGGCTGTGGACGAACTGCTCGACAAGGCTCCGAGGGATGTAAGGGCCCAAATCCAGGAAATCATCGGGAAAATCGACGGCGTGGTGAAGTCGCACGACCTGCGCGTGCGCTCGTCCGGACCGGACTACGAAATAGACGTTAACATCCATGTGGACAGACACCTTTCCATCGTCGAGGCGCACGACATATCGGAGCGGGTGGAAAGCTCGATACGCGCCAGGTTCGGCGGCTGCACGATAAGCGTGCACGTAGAGCCGGATTAGGCGCGCGGGCGCCTATCAGCCGCCCAAAATTCCGCGCCTAACCAAAAATACGCGGATTTCCCCCCAAATTCTCCCGACATCCACCCTGCCCTTGAAGAGGTTGGCGTCGGCCACCGCGAGCATCCGCGCAAAGAACTCGCGGGTCGAATTGTAAATGCGGAAACTCGGCTGCTGCGGCGTCGGGGCCGCGAGCGCGGAGGCGTCCATGCCGAGGCTGTCGGCTATGTAGAGCGCGCGGCGGCAGTGGGAGTCCTGCGAGACTATAACCGGATTGGACACTCCGAAAACATCTCTGCACCGCGCTACGGAATCGTAGGTGCGCAATCCCAACGGATCCTCAACGACTGCGGATTCAGGAACGCCCGCGAGAGCGAGGTCGCGTTTCATTTGCGCAGGTTCGTTATAGTATTTGTCGCGGTTATCGCCGCTTGCGATGATTCTCGACACCGCCCCCGACTTGTACAGGCGCGCGGCGGAATCTATGCGCGCAATATAAAACGGGTTGGGCGCGCCTCCCGCAAGCCGGCTCGAAGTGCCCAGCAGCAGCGCGCACCCTCCGCGCGCGCCGATTTTCGAGACATCCTCGGTAGAATGGAAGGAATCCACCCGAACATAGCAATACGCCCCGAAGGCGGCAAAGCATATCGCGGCGAATGCGGCGGCGCAAATAGCGCGCTTTATGAACTTAAACATACCTGCTCCGAAAAGTGCGGCTCCGCCCCGCCGCGGCATGGGGGCAAATCACCGGTTGCGCTTGCGCTTTCTGGGGGACTGCTCTTCGAGCACGGGCTCCGTGCGGTAGGCGAATCCTTCGAGCCGGCGGCGCTCGATTTTATCGCCTATGAACGCCTCTATCCTCTTCAAAAATTCCGTCTCGTCGGAAGAGTAGAGGGTGATCGCCTTGCCCTCGCGGTTCGCCCTTCCCGTGCGGCCTATGCGGTGGACATAGTCCTCGGAATGCTCGGGGACATTGTAGTTTATGACATAGCCGACATTGGAGATGTCGAGCCCGCGGGAAGCGATGTCGGTGGCGACCAATATCTTCGTTTTGCCGTCCTTGAAGTCTTTCAGGGCTTTGTCGCGCTCCCGCTGCGTGCGGTCGGAGTGTAGAATCGACACGGCGTAGTCGTGGGCGATAAGCCATTCCCCAATCCTGTCGGCATCGATCCTCGTGCGGGTAAATACGATGAGGCTTTCAAACGAAATGCTTTTGAGAACCTCCACGAGCATGTCGTACTTCTGGATTCCGTCAACGGGATAGATAAAGTGCTCTATGGTGTCGGCGGGCGAATGCACCACGCCGACGCCGACGGTCTTCGGGTCTTTGAGCGCCCACTTGGAAAGGCGCAGAACGGCGTCCGGCATCGTGGCGGAGAAGAACAGCGTCTGCCGCTCCTTCGGGCAGTACCTGATAATGTTCGAAACGTCCTCGATGAACCCCATGTCGAACATCCTGTCAACCTCGTCGAGAACCAGCCAACGCACGCCTTTGAGCGAAATGTTGCGCTGGTGGATGTGGTCGAGGAGCCTGCCCGGGGTGGCGATTACAGCGTCGACACCGGAACGCAGGGCGGCAGTCTGCCTGTCCATGTTCACCCCGCCCTGAACGAGCAGCGAGCGGAGTGATGTATACTTGGAAAAGCTTTCAAAGGCGTCCGCGCTCTGGGCGGCGAGCTCACGCGTGGGGCTCAAAACGAGAATCCGCGGGCCGGACGGCTCGTGGGAGCCGGCGAGCTTCACGACGGGCAGCGCGAACGCCGCCGTCTTTCCGGTGCCGGTCTGCGCCGTTCCTATTACGTCAGAACCTTCGAGAATGACGGGTATCGCCGCGCTCTGAATCGGAGTCGGAGAGGAATACCCCATATCCTTAACGGCGGACAAAACCTCCGCGCCGAGCTCAAACTTGGCAAACTCCGGAACCGCGCCCACCAACTCCTCCATGCCAAACGGCGCGGGAACTTCTTTCGGAAGGGGAGCCGGCATTTCGGGGGTTTCGCGGGAATCGGCGTTTTTCCGAGCGGAACTTCCGCCCCGACCCCTGTCGCGACTCTCCCCGCGCGAACCCCCTCCGCGCCGTTGCGTACGGCGCGAATTCGGGCGGCCGCCGTTCTGCGGTCCGCCGCGCCCGGAATCCGAAAGCTTCCTCCGGCTTCCCGAAGGCTTCGCGTCCCTGCCGTCGGGCGCCTTTTTTTCGGAGCGGGAAAAGATTTTCCCGATAGAGAGAATTTTCTTTAACAATTTCATCGAATAAAGCGATTCAAGCATACGCCGCAACGGCCTTCAAGCTAAATTTTGAAAGCCCTCTCCGGCGGCGGACGGGGCAAGAAATAGTTGACATGCCATCGGGCGGAACATACGATTTTTTCGTATATGAGAAAAATAACAGCTTTATTTATACTCGCTGGCCTTTCCGCAGTCCCCGTATTCTCCCAGGAAATGCCCGCAACCCTCAAATCTGAACTCGAAGCCAAGGCGGCGGAACTCCAACCGTCGAATAAATCCGCCGCAAAGACATGGCTCGTAAAACAGATGAACGCGTGGGAGTCGATACAGAACCTCTCGGTCGCAGCCGACGCCGACGACATCGAAATGATAAAGAAGCTCGCGGAAAAAAAATTCCCGCTCGACTACGTTTCCCAGGCGGTCTTCATAAACGAACAGGCCGTCGCCGCGGCGGGGCTTCCCGACCTCAAATCGCAGATCGGCAAGGCGTCCTACGACGCCATCAAGGCGAAATTCGACAAGGAGGGCAAAACCGACCTCAACGAATTCATCAACCTGCTCAACGCCCAGATAGCCGCGAAGTCGCAGCTCGAAATGCTAAAACCGCTCCCCTCCATCGACGAATCCACGTTCTCGATTACGAAAGAGGTTCTGAAAAAGAAATATCCCGACGATTTTCTCGCGCAGCTAAACGAGCTCAAAAAGCTGTCAAACGCCGTTGACGCTGCCGCCGACGCCTCGGCAAAAGCCGGCGGGACGGGGGGAGCGGGCGTCCCGCAGCAGCCGCTCACGCTCGCCGAACTCAATCTGAAAGCGCGCGAACAGTTCAACTCACACGCGCTGACGGTGGAGGGAGACTCCAAGGTCACCGGACTGCCCGTGGTCATGCACGACAGGCAGTTCATTCTCATACCTTTCAGCGCATTCTCGGGCGGCCCGAACGTCTCCATAATGAACAACCTCGGCGAACAGGTTGAATTCGACAAGGAAAACATCTTCGCTTCGAAAGACTATCCGTTCGTCATCGTGATGCCGAAGTCCATACCCTCCTCCACGACGAACGCGAAACTGGCCACCGACAAGGAATACCGCGAGATCGTGGGCAAGCCGATATTCTTCATAGGCTATACCACCACGAATATCCAGATATTCCCCGTAAAGCTCAATGCGGTTTCCGACCAGACGCTCGTGCTCTCCTCGCGGATACCCAACAACTTCATCGAGGGAACGACGCTGGTTAACCCCGAAGAAGATCTCACCCTGGGCTCAATGATCGCCTTCAAAAAGGAATTCCCGAAAGTCCAGTGGGGAACCCGCAACAGCGTAAACTTCTTGCGCCGCACAATAGAGACTAAAAATCCGTTCCTCACCTGCGTGCGCGTAGACCGCCTCGAACGCTGGGAAAAACTCGACTTTGAAAAGCTCGCCAAACAGCGCAAGAAGCTCGACTCCGTCAACAAGCTCCTTTGGGACTTCATACTGCTCAATACCTCCACGAGACTCGTCGACACCGAAAAGCTCGCAATCGTGGGGCAGACGGTATCAAAATACAAGGACGAGCTCAAAACGCGCATGGAAAAATCGCGCTTCGACAGGCTGTTCAGACAGTACCTTCAAGATTTGATAATGCTCATAAAGTCCGAACTGCGCGACGTAAATCCCGACGAATTTTACACGATATACCGCTACGACCTCAAACAGGCCGCAAACGCCCTCAGGAGCGTTTCCGCCTTCTACGACAACGCCATACGCACGAATTCTTTCAGCCCGCTCGTGCCCGACGACATATAAAAAGGGCGCAGAACAGGTAGCCTCCGCACTTCGGCGGATTAAAAAAACCCGAGCCCTCCGGCCCGGGTTTTTTTGGCGTTCGGATTTCCGGTGCGAAAACGCCGGCCGGAAAAATCAGGCCATGTGGTCGAATCCGGAGCCGCGGAAAACCTCCCGCCCCCCTCCGGAACGCACAACTACGAGCCCGCCGGACTCTGAAACGCCCGCAGGCGCCGACAGCCTGCCAATCCGCGAGAGCGAGGTTCCGAGCGACTCCGCCCACGCGCGCTCGAATTCGCCGCAGTCGCCGCGATAGGCAAAGAGCAGCTCGTAGTCCTCGCCCCCGCACAGCGCCTCGTCCAAAGCGGCCGTTTTCCCTCCGAAGGAGCGCCGCGGAACGGAATCTTCGAATATCTCGGCGCACGCGCCGCGGGGAATTATGTTTTTGACGTCGGAGGCGAGCCCGTCGCTCAAATCTATGCACGCCCCGACGCCCCACGTCTGCGCGAGAAATTCGCCCTCGGCAATGCGGGGCTCAAAATCCAGATGCCTGCCGCTCTCGAAGGACAACCCGAGTTCGCCCGTGACATAGAGGGCGTCGCCTATCCGCGCGCCGGAGCGCAGGAGAGTCCGCTCAGGGGCGGTTCCCAGCAGCGACATGTGCATGGAAAAGAAGCGCCCTTCGGCCCGCGCAACGTCTCCGCCCACGATTTTTATGCCGAGCTTCTCCGCGGCCTCCGAGACGCCCGCGCAAAATTCGTCGAGCCACCCCAGCGACAGATCTCCCGATACGATTCCGCTCGCGAGGGCGAACGCCGGACTGCCGCCCATTGCTGCGATGTCGCTTGCGTTGCGGTTTACGAGCTTTCTCCCCGCGAGGCGCGGGTCGGTCGAAGCGTCGAAATGCCGCCCGAGTATCACGGCGTCGGAAGTGGCAAGCATGTCGCCCCCGCCGAGCTCTTCGGCGCGGATTAGGGCGCAATCGTCGCCCGGGCCGAACGGCGCCTTGGGCGCGGACGCCCCGAAAGCCGCGCAAATACGCGCTATAAGCGCCTTTTCACCTACCATAGAGAGGGGGTCTTTTTCAGAAAACGGATTCATTTTGCAATCCAAATTATCCCGAGATTGAGCGCGTTAAACAGCGCGTGGACGAGAATCGGCGAAAGTATTGAGCCGCTCTTTTCGTAAGACAGGCAGAGCAAAACGCCCATGAGCGCCAGCGGAAGAAACACGAAGGCGTCGGCGTGAATCAGGGAGAAAAGCGCGCCCGACAAGGCCGCTGAAACAAAGGCGCCGCAGTTAAACGAAGAAAAAAATCCTTTGAAAATCCTGTACAGCAACCCCCGAAAAAACATCTCCTCGGCGACCGGCGCGAATACGACGACCGACACGGCGGCCGCCGCCGCTCCAACCCCCTCCGGCATGGACGAAAATATGTCAACTATCTCCTGCTTGGGCGGATATTCCCCCGAAACCGCAAAATATGCGCACGCGACAAGGGCGTTTGCCGCAAACACCGCCGGCGCCGAAAACATGAAAAACGCGCCGGCCGAACGGAGCGCGCCGAGCGAAAACCCGAATCCGATGGAAAAATCCGCGTCCGACAATTTCCGGAAAATCAAAACCGCGGCAATCGCGGAAAGCTGCAAGACAATGGTCGGCAAAAATACAGACAGCGGATTATCATCTCCGAGCGATTCCGCAAAAGCCCCCGACGCCGACACTCCCGCGAACGCGGCGGACGCGGAGAGAAACGCGAGCAAAAGAAAGTCCGCCGGCCACCGCATCGGAATCGCCGAAACCCCGCGCGGGCTCCGGCGCGCAAAAGCCGAAGCCGCGCGGAAAATCCCCGCCGCGACCGCGAACGAAACGGCGGCCGCCGCAGCCGATGAAACCCATGGCGGCATTATTCGCCGAAAACGCTTTCTCCGCCCACGAAAGTCTTGACGACTTTTCCGCGCAGCGTTTTTCCGAACCATGGAGAATTGGACGAGCGCGACATGGAGGAATCATAGACCCACTCGGCGCTTTCGTCCACGAGCGCAAAATCGGCCGGGCTTCCGGAGCGCAGCGTGCCGGCGTCGATGCCCAGTATCCTCGCGGGGTTTGTCGACATGAGCTCCACGAGCTTCGTCAGACTTATTCTGCCGGAGCGCACGAGCGCCCCGTGGCAGACGGAAAACGCCGTTTCAAAACCCGTTATCCCAAACGGCGCGGCGTCGAAAGCCATGTCTTTTTCCGTGTCCGTGTGCGGAGCGTGGTCGGTGGCTATGACCTCTATCGTGCCGTCGGAAACCCCTTCGATTAGAGCCTCGACATCCTGCTTGGAGCGCAGCGGCGGGCACATCTTGTAATTGGTGTCGTATCCGGCGAGGCATTCGTCCGAAAGCGAAAGATGGTGGGGCGTCGCCTCCGCCGAAACGCTCGTGCCGCGCTTTTTCGCCTCGCGGATAATGTCCACCGACAGCGCGCTCGATATGTGCTGCAAATGTATGTGGCACTTCGCGTAATGCGCCAAAATAACGTCGCGCGACACTATTATGTCCTCAGCCGCCGCGGGCCAGCCGCCGAGCCCGAGTTTCACAGACCACTCGCCCTCGTGCATCTGCCCGGCGCGCGTGAGCGTGTACTCCTGGCAGTGGTCCATCACGAACAGTCCGAACATCTTGGCGTATACCATGGCGTTGCGCATGAGCTCCGCGCTCTGCACGCACGAACCGTCGTCGGTGATGGCCTTCACCCCGAGCTTCGCCAGCGACCCTATCGGCGCGAGCTTCTCGCCCCTCCTGCCCTCGGTAATGCACCCGCTCTGGTAGACGCGGACTTTCGCGGACTCGGCGATGATGTCGTTTATCAGCCGGACGGTCGCGGGGGAGTCCGCCGCCGGAACCGTGTTGGGCATCGCCATCACGGAGGTAAAACCGCCCGCCGCGGCCGCGGCGGTGGCGGTGGCGACGCACTCCTTAGATGTCTGCCCGGGCTCGCGCAAATGCGCGTGCATGTCCACAAACCCCGGGACGAGCGCGAGCCCCTTTGCGTCGATTTCAACCGCGGAGTCCGGGGCGGAATCTGCAAACACCCCGCCGCAAACGAACACGTCCCGTACGCAGTCAAGGTTTTGGGACGGGTCCACAACCCGCGCGTTTTTGATTTTAAGCCCGCTCATTTCACGCGCCTCCCGAGCATCGCGCCCATGCAAAGTTTCATCACTGCCATTCTGACGGCAACCCCGTTGGTCACCTGGTTCAATATAACCGACCTGCCCGAATCGGCGAGGAAGGAATCAAGCTCCACGCCCCTGTTTATCGGCCCCGGATGCATTATTATCGCCCCGGGTTTGAGAAGGTGCGCCCTCCTCTTGTCCAGCCCGAAAATGTTGGCGTACTCGGAAATCGACGGGAAATGCGCCGAGCTCTGCCGCTCGTGCTGTATCCTGAGCAGCATCACGACGTCCGCGTCCGAAACGGCTTTCGCCAAATCGCAGGACACCGCAACCCCCATCTTTTCAAATTCCGGCGGCACGAGCGTCGACGGCCCCGCCAAAGTAACTTCGGCTCCGAGCTTGTTCAACAGATAGATGTTGGAGCGCGCCACGCGGCTGAACAGTATGTCGCCCAAAATCGTCACCTTGCGCCCCCTGAAATCCGGCCCGAGCCTCTCGCGCATCGTGAAGGCGTCCAGCAGCGCCTGCGTCGGGTGCGCGTGGGCGCCGTCGCCCGCATTTATAACCGGTATGCCAACCCTGTCCGCAAGATACTTGGCGGCCCCCGAGGAGCTGTGGCGGACTATTATCATGTCCGCCATGAGAGCCTCTATGTTTTTTGCGGTGTCTTTGAGGGTCTCGCCCTTTACCGAGGACGATATGCTCGACGAAAAGCTTATCACGTCCGCCCCGAGCTTGTGGGCGGCCATTTCAAATGCCGTGCGCGTTCTGGTGCTCGGCTCGAAGAACAGGTTTACCACGGTCTTTCCGCACAGATACGGAAGCTTTGTCCTGTCCTTTTTAACTTCCGCCTTGAATATGTCCGCAAGCGAAAAAATCTCGTCTATTTCCCGCAGGGAAAGATCTTCCGTGCAGGTCAAATCCTTGCGGGACCATGAAACGCCGCCTGAAAATTCCTTAGCTGTCATGCCCATTTGAAAATTCAAGCTAACAAATCGCCCGCGGTAGTCAACAAAACAAAGGCGCAAAAAATCCGCGCCGGCGAAAACGCGCGGCGCGGAAAAATCGGCCGGCCCAACGGGCGCGCGGCCGGAAAAACAGCGGCTATTCCGCGGGCTTCGTCTTGGGCAGCCCCGTGACGCGCGTGACGGTCTTTATGGCGCCGCGCTTGCGCAAGAGGTCTATGCGCTCGAAACGCTTCAATACGCTGCGCTTTTTGGACGATGCGGAACCTCCGCTCTTAAAACTGCTATGCTGGGACATAAATTTCTCCTTTTTATAAAATCAATAAAAGGCCTCATTAAACGCCGCATTTCCGGAAATGCAACATTTTTTTTATCCTGCGACAAGCCGTTCCGCAAAAAGAAAAGATTGACCGCGACCGCGTTTGCGATAGGAGTTTCGTCCATGAAAAAGTTTATGCTTTGTCTTCTGACCTCGTTTCTAACGCTCGCCGGCTTCGCGCAAAAAGACCCGTTTGTCGGCTTCTACCAGGGCGAAATCGCCGGCGCCAAGGGATATCCGCTCGGCAACTTCCCCGACCTTTTCGCCGAAGTCTACAAGGGTCCCAACGGATACAGGCTGAAACTGATCTCGCAGATAATGGCGCGCGCCGAGCCCCACACGATAGTGGACGCCCTCTCCGCGAAAAACGGCGAAATCGCCCTCAAAGACGCCGGCAATTTCAAGCTCAACGGCAAAATAACCCCGCAGAAAATCGAGGCGGACCTCACATACAACGGCAAGCCCGCCAAAATCTCCCTCAAAAGGATGAACATCGTCCCCCCGACCCTCGGCAAAAAGCCCCCGATCGGCGCGATAGTCCTCTTCGACGGGAAAGACCTGTCGGCGTTCGAGCGCGTGCAAGGCGAAGGCCCCGCACACTGGGAAATCAAGGACGGCGCGATGGTCGTCACCGGCGGCGGCAAGGACAAAAATGGCAAAAACCTCAACGGGACGCTGCGCACCAAACAGGCTTTCGACGCGGTAAGGCTGCACCTCGAATTTAAAATCCCCGCCGAATACGACGTGGCGCGCACGCAGGGCAGAGGTAACTCCGGAGTGATTTTCGGGCCCTACGAAGTGCAGGTTCTCGACTCGTTCGGCGCCCCCGGGAACTGGGACGAATGCGGCTCGATTTACCGCATGCACCCCCCGTACGTAAACGCGTCGCTCGAACCCGAGGCGTGGCAGACCTACGACATCGAATACCACCCCGCAAAGTTCGACGGCGACACGCTCGTGGAATTCCCGCGCTTTACGGTATACTTAAACGGAGTGCTGGTGCAGAAGGACACTCCGGCGTATTCCTGCACGAGCATAGGGCCGCGCAACTTTGCAAAATTCAAGCATCCGCGCAACGGAGTGCAGCTGAATCTGCAAGACCACACGAACAAAGTTGCATACAGAAACATCTGGGTACAGCCCCTCTGATTTGGCGACGGGCGAGCGTTTTCCTCCGGCGCCCCGTTTGAAAAAGTCTGACTGCGGCGGGCCGGCGCGCTCCAACTGGCGGACTTCCTGAAATTAAACATACCCGCACTGCGGCGCCCGCCTCGACGGCGGCGCCGTTTTTGTTTTTTATTGCGTCCCGAACCTTGTCAGGGACAATAGCGTTGCGCTTGTGGCGCACCCAATTCATTCCCGCAAAAAATCCGCCATGCGGACTTTCTCATTTCGGGACACGCATAAAACAGGTGGAAATAGGGAACTGATTGGTTGGGCTCTCCTTCGCGCCATTCCGCATTGCCGTCCGACTGAAATCCGGCGGCAACCGCGCTTGACTTTTGCAAGCGCGCCGGATAATGTTTTAATTCGTCAACAAAATATCAGTTTATGCGCATTCAATTCAAAATCCTGTGTGCGGCGGCCGCGATGGCCGCGCCGTTTTTCCTATCCGCAAAGGATCCTTTCGCCGGATTCTATGAAGGCAAAATCCTCGGGGCGAAATCCTATCCGCTCGAACACTCCCCCGAAGTTTACGGGCGCGTCGTGAAGGAGGGCGACACTTATAAATTCGACCTTCTCTCGGCGGTTTTCGCGCGCTCGGAATCGCATTGCAGCGCGTCGGGGCTCGCGGCCAAAGACGGGAAAATAGAGCTTAAAAACACGAGCGGCGCAAACCTTGCAGGCGAGATAACGCCCGACGAGATAAAGGCCTCGGGCAAACTTGCCAACGGGAACAAAGTCGAGCTCTCGCTCAGGCGCATGGACGTAACCCCCCCCACGCTCGGGCTCGCGGCGCCCGCGGGCTCGGTCGTGCTCTTCGACGGGAAGGATACGGCGCAATGGACGCAGGCCTACGACGGCTCGCCGTGCGCGTGGGATTTGAAAGACGGCGCAATGGTCTCCAAGCCTCTTTCGGTTGACGGCAAGCGGCGCGACGGCACCATACGCTCCAAGGGAAAATTCGGCGCGTTCAGAATGCATCTCGAATTTAAAATCCCCCCGAACGGGTCGGGAAATTCCGGAGTATACGTTGGCCCGTACGAAATTCAGGTATTCAACTCTTTCGGGCGCGACGGTTCCTGGTATGACTGCGGCTCGATTTACCGCCAGCACCCGCCGAAAGTGAACGCGTCGCTCGAACCCGAGGCGTGGCAGACCTACGACATCGAATACCGTCCCGCGCAATTCGACGGCGGCAGGCTGATAAGCCACCCGACCTTTACGGTATACCACAACGGCGTGCGAATCCACAACGCAGACCCCGTATACTACGACACGCGCCTGCACCCCGCCCAGGGCGCAAAATATGTCCACAAGCCCGCCAACTGGCCGATAGAACTCCAAGACCACGGCGACCCCGTCTCATACCGCAACATCTGGATTCAAAACCTGTGACGACAAACTTAAAATTTATGAAAACACGACTTATAATATTGGCGGCGGCAGCCGCCGTCTCGGCATACGGCGCGGACATCGTAGCGCACCGCGGCGAAAACACGCAGGCGCCCGAAAACTCCATACCCGCATTCAAGGCGGCTTTCGCAAACGGCGGGAGCATAATCGAGGGGGATTTTTACCTCACCGAATCAGGCGAGATGGTCTGCATACACGGCGCGGGGGAACTGAAAAAGCTCGCGGACTCGGACAAGCCGATTGCAAAACTCGGCCGCGGGGACTTGCGGTCGCTCGATTTGGCGTCGAAAAACTTTAAAACCCTCTCCCCCGTCAGAATCCCCACCGTGGAGGATGTATTTGCGGCAATTCCAAAGGGGAAATCCATTTTCTTTGAAATCAAAAACTATCCCAAAGGATTTTTTGAAAAGCTCGAGGCGGCGAGGGAGTCGGCGGGGCTCGACGAGAGCCAAATTTCGCTGATATCTTTCAACTTCGACGCCCTCAAAGACGCCAAGTCGAGGAATCCCCGTTACAAGTGCTATTTTCTGTACAACATAAAAAACCGCGATGGGAAGATTCTGCCCGAGGCGGGCGAAATCGCCGCCCGCGTGAAATCGGCAAATCTCGACGGCGTGGACGTGTCTTACTGGGGGCTTACGGAAGACTATGTCCGCGACTTGAAATCCCGCGGGCTTTACGTCGCCGTATGGACAGTCAACAAGATTGAGGACATGGAAAAATTCATAAAATGGGGCGTTGATTCGGTGACGACAGACAGGAGCGCCGAATTTCTCAAAGCCCGCGCGGGGGCGAAATAGCCGCCCGCCGCGCACGCAAACGCCGCCTTTCCCCGCCCTTTCGGCATTCCAAAAGCGCCAAAAACGCCCTCCGGCATTTTCCGCCGCAGGGCGTTTTTTCGCGCCCCAAAAAAATAATTTGACAATTCCGTCTTCTGAGTCTAACCCACGTAGGGGAAAATCCACCGACTATGAGCAATAGCATTGACGAAACCTTCTTTTTAAACGCCGACAAGTTCTTCGCGCAAAACGCGGCTTTCGGGCTTACCTACGACGACGTGTCGCTGGCGACGCAATACTCCGACATACTCCCGCGCCAGACGCGCCTCGACACCTCGATTTCCGACAAGGTTTCGCTGTCGCTGCCCATAATATCGTCCGACATGGACACCGTGACCGAGTCGCAGATGGCGATCGGCATGGCGCTCAACGGGGGGCTCGGGCTGATACACTGCAATATGTCGCAAAAGGAGCAGCAGGTCGAGGTCGCGCGCGTCAAAAACTACATTCACGGGCTCATACAGGACCCGATAAAAGTCTCGCCCGACATGCACATCGGCGACGTTTTGAAGCTCGTTGCGGACAAGAATTTCAGGTTCAGGACATTTCCGGTCGTAGACGCCGCAAACAAGCTCGTGGGGCTTCTGCCCGGAAGCATAGTCAAAGAGCGCTACACAGCGCTTCCGGTGGCTAAGGCCATGACCCCGCGCAAGGACGTGTTCACGGTGGCCCAGAAAAACCTGGGCTCCGACCCTATCGCAGTCGCCGACGCCTTCTTCGACGAGCACTTCGGCGTGCACAAGCTCCTCGTCGTGGACTCCGAAGACAAGCTGCGCGGGCTCTTTACCCTCAGCGACATCGAGAGGATTTCCGACGAGCGCTCCTCCGTCCAGAAGAACGCGCGCGACTCCAAATTCCGCCTGCTCTGCGGAGCCTCCATCGCGCTCATGCGCAAGCCCGACGGCTCGCTCGACATCGACAGCATAATTTTGCACGTCGGCAAGCTGATCGACGAGGGGCTCGACGTCGCCGCGGTGTCCACGGCTCACGGCTTCACGCAGGGCGTCGGCGACGCGGTAAAAGCCATACGCAAGGCCTTCCCCGAAATCACGATTGTCGGCGGCAACGTCACAAACGCGGCGGGCGTGGAATACCTCGCGGAATGCGGCGCGGACGCCATAAAAATCGGACAGGGCCCGGGTTCAATCTGCACCACCCGCATGGTGGCGGGCGTCGGTATACCGCAGCTGACCGCCCTCTACGCGTGCTCGAAGCAGGCACGCAAGCTCGGGGTCAGAACCATTGCCGACGGCGGCATAACCAAGAGCGGCGACATGGTAAAGGCCCTCACGCTCGCCGACGCCATGATATGCGGCGGGCTGCTCGCCGGATGCCCCGAGGCGCCCGGGCAGGTGATGGAAATCAACGGCAAGATGTACAAGCAGTACCGCGGCATGGGCAGCCTGTCCGCGATGAAAGCCGGCAGCGCCGCAAGGTACGGCCACGATTTCAAAGTCAAGAGCGACAAGATTACCGCCGAGGGCGTCGAGGCGCTGAAAGAGGTTTCGCTTTCGCTCGACAGCGTGCTGATGCAGTTCGTCGGCGGAATCCAGAGCGGAATGGGCTATCTCGGCGCGGCAGACCTCCCCGCCCTGCGCGCCAACGCCCGCTACATCCGCGTGACGGGCGCGGGCCAGCGCGAGAGCGCCCCGCACGATATAATAGAAATAAAGCAGCCTAAAAAATAGCAGTTTTTAGAGCTTTACGGACAATTTCGCCCGCTCTCCTCAGAAGCGGGTGAAATTTTTTGCGCCATATCCCGCGGCGCAAATCCGGAATGCAAAACGCGGCAGCCACCTCTCCGGACGCCCCGCCAAAACCCAGCTGCAACCCGCCGCCCCGGGGCTTTCCCCGCCGAACGCGCGCGTGGATAAAAAATCGGGCCACTGACCAAACGGGATTGCGCAGGGGGAAAAATCGCTCAGGCTTCGCCGTCGTCGTAGGGCGTGCTGCTCTCGGAAAACGGCGACACAATCTCTATTTTCGGAAGAATTTCCCCCACGCCCGACAAAAGCTCGCGGATATGCGGGACGCTGTTGCACTCGCGCGATATGTGCGCCAGATATATCTTTTCGCTGACGGAAGAATCCATGGTTTTCAGGAGCGCCACGGCGTCCGCGTTGGACAAGTGCCCGTGGCTGCCTTTTATGCGCGATTTGAGCGAATACGGGCGCGGGGAGTTTTCGAGCATTCTCGGGCAGTAGTTGCTCTCGAGCACGAGGATATTGGCCCTTTGCGCGAAGTCGCGCGCCAGAAAAGTCACCTTGCCGAGGTCGGTCATCCACACGAGTCTCTTTCCACCCGCGCAAAAACAGTAGCCCACGGAATCGCTCGAATCATGCGGGGTGGAAAACGGGCTCACTGAAAGCCCCGAAAAGCCGAATTCGGAACCGTTTTCAAAAATCGACCATTCGAGGCGCTTTGTCTCGGGCTCCGCGCACATGACGGACTCCGCAGTCAGCCTGTTTGCAAACACCCTCGCCCTCCCCTTATTAAAACTTTTCAGCGCCCTGCAATGGTCGGTGTGCTCGTGCGTCAGAAATATCGCGTCTATGTCGAGGGGCGACAGGCCGAAAGGCTTCAAATACGCCTCAACTTTGCGTATGCCGACCCCCGCGTCTATGAGAATATTCGCCCCGCGGAAGCGCAAAAACGCGCAATTCCCCGCGCTGGACGTCTCTATTATCTGGAAAAACATGGACGTCTATTATGGCGCCGGCTTCTTTTTCTCAATAAGTTTTTCCATGATTTTTTCGTTGCGCTGCCTGCGCTCGGCGGCGGAATCCTTGTAAAGCCTGTACCTGTAAAAGTCGTTTATGGTGAGCGCCCCGTTCGAGCCGATTTTTATGCGCTGCTCCGGATTGATGAAAGAGTCGCCCGCAAATAGAACCGCCTCCCCTGAATTTACAAGCACCTCGACGCTGTATTTGTCCACGAAAATCGTAAGCTCCAAAGTTTCGCCCCTGTCCGAGAACTGGGCGTCATAGACTTCCGGAACCCCGCCGCCGAGACGCCCGACCATGTACCTGCCGGCGCGCGGCTGTATCGTGAATATGCTCGTGCCGACCTCGAGCCTGAAAGTCTCGCACCCGGATATGTCGAAAGAGCCCTGCAAAACGTAGCAGTTTCCGTAGGCGTCGGGCATCTCGAATATGTTGTTTGAAAACGACATTCCGGGAAGCCCCGCCGCGTCCCGTCCGGACGGCTCTATGCGCGATGCCACCTCCTCGGGAATGGACGCGCGCAGCTGGTACTGGCCGTCGTTGAGGCGGACGAGCCGCAATTCCCACGGCAAACTCATCGTCTGCGAAAAACTCTGCCCCACCGCGCGCATAAGCTCCGCGGGCTGGCGTATCCAGCAGGTCGCCAATATTCTCCCGCCGGGCGCGTTGTTCCAAAACTGCGCCGCGTAATTCGCCCCGTAAAACACGCGCAGCGGCTTTTTGGAAATCTGCGAAAACTTTTTGCCGTCGAAATCCCCGACTATGTAGTTTCCGGCGGCGTCCATAACCACCCATTTGGACTCGTCCCTGCCGGAAACGGGCATTTTGACGAACTCGGGGCACTCGTAAAAACCTTCGGCGAACTCGTCGGTCTTTTCCCACTTCTTCAAGTCTTTCGAGACGTATATCGCGAAAAACTTTCTCAAATTTTTGTCCTTTTCGGAACCGGACTCCTCGTATCTGACTATCGTCCAAAGTCCGGAGTCGGGGTTGAAAAATATGCGCGGGTCGCGGCCGCGGCCGGTAATTATAGGGTTTTGGTCAAGCTCCCTGAAATTTACCAAGTCGTCGCTCGCCACAAGGCATTCGCCCCTGCCGGTGCTCGTATAGGCGAAAATCACCCCTCCGCCCCTCCTGGGGAAAAGCCCGCTCCTGTTTTCAGCGTCGCAGTACGCGCTGCCCGAAAACGCCTCGTCCGCCTTTCCTGACGCGGAAAATTTCGGATAAAACGCCGTCGGCAGATATTCCCACCGCATGAGGTCGGGACTCGCGGCGTGCCCCCAGTGCATACCGTTCTTCCAGTTCATCGAAAACGGGTTGTACTGGTGGAAGAGATGCCATTTGCCTTTGAAATACACGAGCCCGTTTGGGTCATTCAGCCACCCGTTTTTGGCGGTGTAATGGAACATGGGCCGCCCGCGGTCGCGGAGGTAGTCGCGGCGCGCGGGAACGTCGCCCTGCCGGAGCTTCGGCGCAAAATTTCCCTCGGGCTCGAACTTGAATACGAGCTTCTTTCCCTTGTGCGCGGAAATGTCTATTTCCGCCTCCCATTCGGAATCGGACGGGCCGAAATTCAAAAGCGCGTCGAAAGACGCTATGACTTTTCCGCTCTCGGGATCTTCGAGAGATATCTTCCGGTACCTTGAATCTGCCGAAACGGGGACGAACAGAAGGTTCGACTTCGCCTCGATTTCGACCTCGCCGGGCCTGCCGCCCTCCTTGTCGGCGGCTGCGGAGGCGGAAAAGCACGCGCAAAATAGCGCGCAGAAAAGCAAATGTGCGGTTTTTCTCATAATGTGGCGCAAATAAAATATCGAAATCAAACTGAACCGATTAAATTCCGAACGCGCCCGCGGGCAAGCCTATTATAAAACCGCCGCGGAACTTGCGCGCGCCCCTCCGGCGGCAGGCAGGCATGCCGCTGCGCGCGGTTCCGCCCCAAAAAAGCGGGCTCCCGCAGGAGCCCGCCAAAACTTCAACCCGACTAAGTCCTTCGGGATTTTGCTAATGCGCGCGCAGAAACTCTATGCTCTTGCGCATTATTGGGTCGAGATTCTTGTCTCCGCCCTCGTATTCGAGGACGAAATATCCGTCGAACCCGATTCCGTCGAGGGTTTCGAGCATCTTGGGCACGTCGAGAGAGCCGCCACCGAGCCAAGTGTCTTCGCCCCGCGGGAGAATCACGTCCTTGAAGTGGAGCATTACGAGCTTCTTGCCTATCGTCTTGTATCCATAGCAGGCATCTACCCCGGCGCGCGCCCAGTGCCCGTTGTCCGCGCACACGCCGATATTGCCGTACTTCGACACCGTTTCGGCGATAACTTTCGGATCCCAATACTCGTTCGTCTTCCTGCCGTGGTGGTGGAGGGCGACTTTTACGCCGCGCTTTTCGGCGGAATCGTTCCACAACTTTTGGTCGGCGCGCTTGTGCTCTTCGGTGAACACCGCGATTCCCATGTCTTTGCAGAAATCGAGATGCGCGTCTATCCGGTCCGCCGGAACGCTGTAAACCCCGAAAGCCGCGATTTCAAGCCCGTTGTCGGCGAACATCTTTTTGACGTATTCGCGCTGTTCGGGCGTCATCTTTTCGTCGACTCTCGCATTCGGGTATTTGCCGCCGATAAACTGCCGCTTTGTCAGCACCACGCCGTCTACCTTCATCTCCGCCGCCTTTTTTACGGTTTCGGCGAGCGAGATGTCCCGGTAGACATAGCCGTGCAGGGCTATTTTCCTGTGCTTTTTGGCGGGTTCCTGCGCGCGGTCCGCGCCGGCGCAGCCGAACGACAAAAGCGCCGCCGCCAAAACGGAAAGAAACAATGTTCTGTTCATTTCGCGTCCCCCTGCTATCAGTACCAGCCCTCGCGCATTGCGGGCTTTACGAGCGCGTTCGCCGCGGGATTGCCCGCGCAGACCATATTCTTCGGGTCCCACTCTATCTTCGAGCCGGTGCGCAGCGACATGTTGCCCAAAAGCACGACTTCCGCGAGCGGGGCGGCCGCTTCGAAATTCGACGTAGCCTCCGAAACGTTGCCCCTCACGGCGTCGAGAAAATTCAGGCGGTGGTCGTTGTTGCGCACGCGCGCAATCTTCTTGGGCACGGCCTTCGCGGCGTCGGTCTTGGACTTCGGGAGAATCACCGGATGGCCCATCAGGTGCATTGCGGGGGCGAAGAGGACGCCCTCGGTGCCGATTATGAACTGCCCGTCGTTCGGAAGCTGGTCGTATCCCCTGCCCGTCTTGACGTACTCCTCGGGGAGCGGCGGCAGGAACGACTCGTCGTAGCCGTCCTCGAATTTCCCGTTCTTAGGGCGGACAAAGCCGCTGTGCCATTTTAAGACGACGGGAGAGCCCGAGGACGAGGTGTCAAAATAATAGTTGACGTTGTCCTGCAACGGGACGGAGATGTCGGTGCCCCCGCGCTGGCGCGATTCTATGCGGCTCGGGAATTTCAGGCCGAGAGCCTCAATCGGAACGTCGAGCATATGGCAGCCGATGTCGCCGAGCGAGCCCGTCCCGAATTTCCAGAACCTGCGCCAGTTGAGTGGTACAACCCTCCTGGTGAACGAAACGGTGGGGGTGGCGATGTTCTGCCACTTGTCCCAATCGAAATTCGGCGGAATCGGATCGGGTTTCGGCCAGCTCGTGAACCCTCCCGGGCGCTGGTTGACGCCTACGAGCGGGCGGCACGTCCATAGAACGACCTCCTTTACCGTTCCGATGAGCCCCGCGTCTATCCACTCCCTGGCGGTGCGTATGCCGTCGCCGGAGTGGACAAAGTTGCCCATCTGGGTCTTGACGCCCGCGGCTTTTGCGGCCTTGGCGAGCTCGCGGCACTGCCATATGGAATAGCATAGGGGCTTTTCGAGATATATGCTGTACCCGTGCTTCACTGCGCTCATCGCCACCGCGAAATGGTTGTGGTCGGGCGTGCTGATGACGACGGCGTCCATCTTGCCCTTCATTTTGCCGAACATCTCGCGGTAGTCCGTAAAAGATTCCGCGCCGGCGTCGGCGTATTTTTTTGCGTTGCCGAACCCGTAGTCGCCGGCATCCACGTCGCAATATGCCACGAGCCTCTGGCCGAGCCGCTTGAAAGCCTTCATATTGTCGCCGCCCATCAGCCCCGTGCCGACGAAGCCGAGGCGCACGGGCGTTTCGTCGAATTTGGAATCTTTCGCGGCGTCCTGCGCGTTCAGATTTCCGGCGATGTGCGGAAACGCGGCGGCCGCTCCCCCGAATATCCCCATCTTCCTTATAAAACTTCTTCTGTTTTCCATGATAGCCTTTTTATGTATAATTTATTCGGGGGGCATTTTCTGCGCAACCCCCGAGAACAAAAATAGTTTCCGGACAAAACGGCCGATTGTCAAACCGCAAAAGGAAGAAATTTGTTAGACAGTTAAAATCCGCTTCCCAAAAGCATTCAGGGCTTTTCAAATGGGCGGCTGAAAGCCCCGGCAGGGCACAAAAAAACCGGCGCGGCCCCGAAAAGCGGAACCGCGCCGGAAGCGAAAGGCGGCGTATGCTATTTGAAGTCGAGGGTTTTCAGCCTCTTGAAGTCGCGGCGCAGCCTGTACGCGTGGTCGGAGCACACGCGGTTCGCGCCGATCTTTGCGGCGTAAGCGAGGTCGTCGAGGTTCTGGACCTGCCACACCCCGACTTTAAAACCCGCGTCCTGGATTTTGCGGACAAAATCCCTGTCTATCTTGCGGTAATTGCCGAGCGCCACCTGCGAGACCCCCGCGCGCTTCGCAGTGGAAATAATACTTTCCGGAGAATGTTTTTCGGGATTATAACTAAATATCAGCATGGTTTCATAATCCGGATATTTGGATTTGAAATCCTTTACGACATCTGCGGAAAAGCTTGTTATGAGAATATTTTCGCGTTTCAGCCCCGCCTTTTCGCGGGCGGCGTCCACCTTGTCGGCAAACCCCTTTCCATACCACTTTACTTCGAGCTCGAATTTTTTGTCCTTGGGAATTACGGCCAATATGTCGTCCAACATGGGCAACCGGCAGTCGGCGTATTTCTTGTCGAACCTCTCGGGATGCGCGAGGCGCGCGGACTTTATCTCTTCCGCTGTAAGGTCGCGCGGATCCTTGTCTATTCCCCAGAGGTTTTTGAGCTCATGCCGCTCGTGCACGCAGACTATGGAGCCGTCCTTAGTCTGCCAAAAGTCGGTTTCAATCATAAGGCTTCCCATATCGTACGCAAGCTTTATGGCCTCGGCGGTATTTTGCGGGGCGAAATCAGTCTCGCCCCTGTGCGAATGGACGCGGATTTTTCCGCCGGCAACCGCCGAAAACGCGGCTGCGCAAACCGCCATAGCGAATATTGTTTTTTTCATTTTTCTCCTATTTTAATCGCGTTAATCTAAAATTTTTCTATAAGGCAGACGGCGTGCGCGCCTATGCCTTCCCTGCGCCCCTCCCAGCCCATCTTCTCGTTGGTCGTGGCCTTTATTCCGACATCGGAGGGCTCCACGCCGAGCGACTTCGCCAAAATCTCCCTCATCGCCTTCACATGCGGAAGGATTTTCGGAACCTCCGCTATGACGGAGGAATCCACGTTGGAGACTTTGTACCCGAGCTTCCGGATTTCCGCGACGGCGCGCTTCACGATTTCCTGGGAGTCTATGTCTTTGCACGAGTCGTCCGACGGAGGAAAGTAAAAGCCTATGTCCGGAAGGGCGGCCGCGCCCAAGACGGCGTCGGCTATCGCGTGGCTGAGCACGTCGGCGTCGGAGTGCCCGAGCAGCCCCAGCGCGCTTTCTATCTCCACGCCGCCGATGACGCACCTGCGCCCTTCGACGAGCTTGTGGACATCGTATCCGTATCCGATTCTGAATTGTCCTGCCATAGTCAAGAGATTTTCGCCGCCCCGCGCGAGAGCATAAATTCTATCCGCGCGATGTCTTCCGGCAGCGTGATTTTCGGGTTTGGGGAAAAGTTTTCGACAATGCTCACCCCTATGCCCGCGGCGTTCGCCGCTGCGACGTCGTCGGTGACGTCCCCACCACAGGCGGCGATTTTCTCGTACGCCGCCCGGATTTCCGAAAGCCGGAAAACCTGCGGGGTCTGCATCGCCCAGAGGGAGGGCCTGTCGAGGTCTTCGAGAATCCTCGCGCGCAAATCGCCCATGTCTCCGGAAAGCTTTTTTATCGTGTCGGAAACGCGCGCCGCCAAAACCGCCGCCCCGTCGAGGCGCGCGGCGTCCGAGAGCCGGACTATGTTTTCCGCGCCCGCGAGGGGCCTTGCCCCGTCGTGTATGAAAACGAGCCCGTCCCCGCCGCCGAGGGCGCGCAGGCCGTTGAGCACGCTGTCCTGGCGCCGCGCGCCGCCGCCGCAAAACACGATTTCGACGCCGCAATCCGGATAAAATTCTCCGGCGAGCCGCTCCACCGCATTCCGCTGGGCGCCGTCGCGGCATACGAACACCGCGCGGGATACCCTCCCGCTCTCGACGAACGCGCCGAAAGAGCGCATTATTGCCGGAACCCCGCATATGGGTTCGAGCACCTTGTCGCGCACGCTTCCGCGCATGCGCGAGCCGCTCCCGCCCGCCAAAATTACCGCCGCGTCAGGCATCGATTTCCCCGAGGATTTTTTCCACCGCCGCCGCGGGGTCCTCCGCCTTCAATATCGGGCGGCCGACCACTATGAAATCCGAACCCGCCTCCGCCGCTTCGGACGGGGTCATTATCCGCTTCTGCTCGTCGGACGACGCCCCCGCGGGGCGTATTCCCGGAGTGACGAGCGCAACGCCCTCAGGCACGATGCCGCGCAACCGCCCGATTTCGAGCGGAGAGCACACGAGCCCCCTGACGCCGCCCGAAACCGCGAGCTTTGCGAGCAGCTCGACCTGCCACTCGGGCTCGAGCTCAACGCCCGTCTCGGCGAGGGAATCCGCGTCGAAAGAGGTCAGAACCGTCACCCCCAAAATCGCCAGATCCGGATTTGTCCGCTCCGCCGCCTTGACGGCGGCCTCAATCATCTCCCTCCCGCCGCTCGCGTGGATTGTGAGCATGGAGACGGGCAGCGCCGCCACACTTTCGACGGCGGAAGCGACAGTGTTGGGAATGTCGAACAATTTCAGGTCGAGAAAAATCTTAAAACCCATCGCGGAGACTTCGCGGACGAGCTCAGCCCCGTATTTGAGGTACATTTGCAGGCCTATCTTCACCCACTCGAGCTTTCCGCGCAGCCCGCGCAGGATCTCGACGGCCGGCTCCTTTTCGGGCAGATCCAAGGCAAGTATCAATTTGCAATCGCGTTTTGACATATCGTGAATTTTGTGGCATACAATCCGCCGTTTTTCAACTCAAAATCAAGGCATGGCTTCGACGGAAAAATTCTCCCCCTGCAAAGTAAACCTGATGCTCGCGATTCTCGGGACGCGCCCCGACGGATTCCACGAACTCCTGAGCCTGGTAGCCCCGACGAAGTTCGGCGACACCCTGCGCGCGGAAACCGCCGATGGCGCGGATTCGCTCTCGTGCGACATGGAGGGGATTCCGACCGACTCGTCAAACCTCGTGCTGAAAGCCGCGGAACTTTTCAGGGAGGCGACGGGCTTGAAAACGCATTTCAAATTCGATCTGAAAAAGCGCGTCCCGGCGGGCGCGGGCCTCGGCGGGGGAAGTTCCAACGGGGCGAGCGCATTGCTCGCCGCAAACGAGCTGTGCGGAAATCCGCTCCCGCCAAAGAGCCTCGAAAAAATCGCCGCAAAAATGGGCTCCGACTGCCCGCTCTTCCTGACGCAGACGCCGGTCGTGATGCGCGGGAGGGGAGAAAAGGTGTTTTCACTGAAAGGCGAGGCGCGCGATTGCATCGGGCGGTTGAAGCTCCTGATATTCAAGCCGGACTTCTCCATAAGCACCGCGTGGGCGTACTCGCAGATGAGGGCAAACCCCGAAGATTATATGTGCGAAAACGCCGCCGAATCCGCCCTGTCCGAATGGCTCGAAAACCCGAGCGTCTCCGGGCTGCCGCTTATAAACAACATGCAGATAGAGGCCTTCAAAAAGTTCCCCGCCCTCCAAGTTGCGCTCGAAGAAATCAGGGCGCGGTTCCGCGTGCCGGCGATGATGAGCGGCTCCGGCAGCGCGTGCTTCGCGATAGTAAACGGGCTTGAAGACGGGGAAGTCGCCGGACTCTCGCGCCTCATAAGGGAGATGCTCGGCGAATCGTGCCTCGTCGCGCGGGCGTAGCGCGTTGCGGCCCAATGCGGGCATATAAGCGGCGAGCCGTCACCACTTCTTGAATATGAAAAACGCCGCCAGGATTATCAGCGCAAATCCGACGAGGTAGTTCCACTTGAACTCCTCCTTTAAATAGAGCACCGAAAATACCGAAAAAACTATCAGGGTTATTATCTCCTGAATTGTCTTGAGCTCCGCGGCCGAAAACGTCCCGTGGCCCATGCGGTTTGCGGGCACTTGGAGGCAGTATTCGAAAAACGCTATCGCCCAGCTCGCGACTATGACTATCCACAGCGGCGCGGACTTGAATTTCAAGTGCCCGTACCACGCAAACGTCATAAAGACGTTCGAGGCTACGAGGAGGAGGACGGGCAAAGCGTAGCGCATGGGATTATCTGCGCCTTATCGCCATCGCCCTGTACTTTATGCGCGACACGGAATTTTCGGTCTGAACCGGCATGTACGACCAGTCGAGAATTATCGCGCCCGGGCGCTGCTCGAAAGAGGTCTGGCTGTTCATTATTATTATGCCGTCCGCGCCGATTTCAGCGGCCTTTTCCCGCAGTTTTTCGTACACGGCGGGCTCGTCGGCGAAATTCGGGGAGGTCTCGTAGACTACCATTCCGAGCTCGTCGTAGGGGAAATCGGGTTTTTTGGTTATGAACACCGCGACTTCCGAAGGGGTTTTGGCCGCGCCGAAAACCGTCTGCCCTCCGGCTTTCAGCGGATAAAACTCCGCCCCTCCGCCGCCGCAAGAAGAGAGCCCCGCCGCCAGCATTGCGGCGCAAAAAGCGCAGGCGAGTTTTGAAGCCCAAAATTTCATGGAAGCTACTTCGAGAAAATAGACACCACTTTTCTGCCGCCGAGCCTCTCGCGCCCTTTGAGGAACGATAGCTCCATGAAGAACGCGCAGCAGGCGATTTCCGCGCCCGCAATCTCGCCCATCTTGCACATCGCCTCCGCAGTCCCGCCCGTGGCGAGAATGTCGTCCACCACCGCAATTCTGTCGCCGGGGGACACGGCGTCCTCGTGTATGCACAACAGGTCGGTGCCGTATTCAAGCGCGTACTCCACGCACACGGTCTTGCGCGGCAGCTTGTTTTTCTTGCGGACGGGAACGAACGGCAGCTTCAATTTCAGCGCTATCATCGGCCCGAAGAAAAACCCGCGCGACTCAGCCGCGAGAATTTTTGCGGGGTTTGTCTGAGCGATTTTCTCCGCCATTTCATCTATCGCCTGCGCGTAGGCGTCGGGATTCAGCATCAGCGGTGTGATGTCGTAAAACAGCACGCCCTTTTTCGGAAAGTCGGGAACGCCGAGAATGAAATTGGAGATGTCCATCAGAAATTTTCCTTTTTGAGAACGGTGTCGCGGGCTTCCGAGAGCTTGGAGGGGTGGTCGAGGGTGTAGTGCAGACCGCGGCTTTCGCGGCGCGCGAGCGCCGAGCGGATTATCAAGAGGGCAACCTGGACTTCGTTTCTGAGCTCTATGAGGTTGGGCTCCACCTTGAAATTCCAATAATACTCGTCGATTTCGCGGTGGAGGTTTTCGACGCGGTTCAGGGCGCGCTCGAGCCGCTTGGTGGTGCGCACTATGCCGACATAGTCCCACATCGTGCGCTTGAGCTCTTCAAGATTGTGGTGCAGCACGACGCGCTCGTCGGGGTCGCGCATGTCGCCGTCTTTCCAGAGCGGAACCTCCGCGTCTTTCGACGGTTTTTGCGACGACAGGTACCCGTCAACCGCGCGCGCGGCGTTGTCGGCTATGACTACCGCTTCCAGAAGCGAATTGCTCGCGAGCCTGTTCGCCCCATGCAACCCCGTGCAAGCCACCTCCCCGCATGCGTAGAGCCCGCGGATTGTCGTGGAGCCGTCCAGCCGCGTCCTGACTCCCCCGCACATGTAGTGGGCGGCGGGGACTACCGGCATGCAGTCCTTTGAAATGTCGATACCCTTTTCGAGGCAGTGCGCGTATATTTGCGGGAATCTCTCCCTGAGCTCGCCGGCCGACCTCTTGGTGATGTCGAGCCACACGTGCGGCGAGCCGAGCCGCTTCATCTCGCTGTCTATGGCGCGGGCGACTATGTCGCGCGGGGCGAGATCCCTGCGCCGGTCGTACCGCTCCATGAAAGCCTCGCCTTTGGCGTTGCGCAAAACCGCGCCCTCGCCGCGGACGGCCTCCGATATCAAAAATCTCTCCCCCTCGCGCGAATACATCGCCGTCGGGTGGAATTGGATAAATTCGAGGTTGGCGACCTCCGCTCCCGCCCGGTATGCCATCGCGATTCCGTCGCCCGTGGCGATTTCGGGATTAGTGGTGTAGAGGTAGACGCAGCCCGTGCCGCCGGTAGCGAGCATCACAACGGGCGTCTTCATGGTTTTGACGACTCCGTTGTTGGTGTCGTAGACGTATATGCCCACTATGTCGTCGCCGCGCCCGCCGAGAAGCGTGCCCTCCGCCTTGGAACGGGTGATGAGGTCTATCGCGAAATGGTGTTCGAGAATTTCTATGTTAGGGTCGGCGGCTACGGCCTTCAAAAGAGCCTCCTCTATCGCGCGCCCCGTGTAGTCCTTGACGTGCAGAATCCTGCGCTGGGAGTGCCCGCCCTCGCGCCCGAGCGACGGAGAGCCGTCTTCGAGGCTCGTGAACTCGACCCCCTCCTCTATGAGATCCTTTATCTGGCGCGGGCCCGCCCTGACGATCTCGCGCACGGCGGCCTCGTCGCAGAGGCCGTCGCCCGCAACGAGCGTATCCCTCACGTGCGAATCGAAGTCGTCCGCGCAGCTCGTAACGCTGGCGATTCCGCCCTGCGCATGGTTGGTATTGGTGTCGGATCTCTCCTTCTTGGTTATTATGGCGACCTTGTGCCCGAGTTTCGAGGATTTGAGGGCAAAACTCAGCCCCGCAATGCCGCTGCCGACTACAACTGCGTCGAATTTCATAATTCGGATAATAAATTAACGGTAAGGGCGCGCCTCAGATTCTCACGTTGTCGATAAGCCTCGTCTGGCCGTACCAGATCGCGGCGGATATTCTCGACTTTCCGGGAACGGCCTCCGCCATCGGAATGGAGGTTTCGGCGTCCACAATCTCCACGTATATGACGCGCGTCTTGGCGTTCGTCACCCTGTTTATAACGTGCGCCTTCACGCGGTCGACGTTGGAGCATCCGTCGAGGCACAGCTTCCTGCCGTCCTCGAGCGCGGCGTGCAGGCGCGAGGCCCCGAGCCGCTCGAGCTTGTCGAGATACTTGTTGCGCGAGCTCAGCGCCAGCCCGTTTTCGTCGCGCACTATCTCGCCCGTGACGATTTCCACGCCCATGAAGAGGTCGCGGACCATGCGCCTTATGATGGAAACCTGCTGGGCGTCCTTTTCCCCGAACACGGCTATGTCGGGGCGGACGATGTTGAACAGAATGGTGACTACCGTCGTCACCCCCCTGAAATGCCTCGGGCGGGTCTTGCCGCAGAGATAGCGGCTTATGTCTTCCTCGACGACATAGGTGGAGGCGTCGGGGAGGTAGACGTCGGAAACCGACGGGGCGAAGACGGCGTCCGCGCCGGCGGCCTCACAGTTGGCGGCGTCCGCCTCCAACTGGCGCGGATATTTGTCGAAATCCTCGTTGGGACCGAACTGGGTCGGGTTGACAAAAATCGAGACGACTACGGTATCCGCAAGCGTTTTGGCCTTTTTCACGAGGCTCAAATGCCCCTCGTGCAGCGCGCCCATTGTCGGGACGAGGGCTATCTTCCCGCCGTTCGCGCGCGCCGATTCGACAAAAGCCGTCATTTCTGCCGGAGACGATATTATTTTCATTGATTTTACTCCTGCTCTCTTATTTCTTTTATACTTGTTATATTTTTAAAAAAATCAACCCATTAAATGACACCGACGCGCATGAGCGATTCATACATACAAAACCTCTTCGCCGAGAGAATCGGCGGCGTTAACTACGGGAAGAGCACCGCCATATACAAATTTGAAAAGATAAAGAGGGCAAAGCGCGCGGCCAAGGCCGCCAAGCCCGGGGTGGAACTCATCGACATGGGCGTGGGCGAACCCGACGAGATGGCGTTTCCGGAAGTTGTGGAAGCGCTCTATGCGGCGGCGAAAAACCCCGCAAACCGCGGGTATGCCGACAACGGCGGCCCCGACTTCAAAAAGGCGGCGGCGGGATATATGAAGGCCGTGTTCGGGGTTGAGCTCGACCCCGAGACGGAAATCCTCCACTCGATAGGCTCCAAGGCCGCCCTCTCGATTCTCCCCAGCTGCTTCATCAACCCGGGCGACATCGCTATAATGACGGTTCCAGGCTATCCCGTATTCGGCACGCACGCAAAATATCTGGGCGGGGAGGTCTACAACCTCCAGCTGAAAGCCGAAAACGGCTTCCTGCCCGACCTCGATTCGATTCCCGCCGCCGTCCTCAAAAGGGCGAAGGCAATCGTCGTAAACTATCCGAATAATCCCACGGGCGCGAGCGCAACCCTCGAATTTTTCGAGCGCCTCGTGAAATTCGCGAAGCAAAACAGCCTCATAGTGGTATCCGACGCCGCGTACGCGTCGCTTGCTTTCGACACCCCCGCCCTGTCAATATTGCAGGTCGAGGGCGCGAAAGACGTGGCCGTAGAGCTCCACTCGCTCTCCAAGAGCCACAATATGACGGGTTGGAGAATCGGCTGGGTCTGCGGCAACCCGCTCATCGTAAAGGCGTACGGCGACGTCAAGGACAACACCGACTCCGGGCAGTTCCTCGGCATACAGTTCGCCGCGGCCAAGGGGCTTGAAAACCCGCTCATCACGCGCGCGATTGCCGCCAAGTACTCGCGCAGAATGGATCTGCTCATCGCGGCTCTCTCGAAACTCGGGTTCTCGCCCAAAAAGCCGAAAGCGGGATTTTTCCTCTACATGCCCGCCCCCAAAGCGGCGGTTCTCGAAGACGGCTCGCGCAGGGAATTTTCGAGCGGAGAGGACTTCTCGCAGTGGATGATCACCGAGCACCTCATAAGCACCGTCCCGTGGGACGACGCCGGCGCGTTCGTGAGGTTCTCCGTGACATTCGAAGCGCACGGGGAGGACGCCGAAAAGGCGGTTGTCGCGGAAATCGAGCGCAGAATGGGAAAATCCAAATTTGAATTCTAAGCGGCGCGGGCGCCGTGCGTTTTGGAGGGACAAGCCGCATGCGCCGGAACGGGCGCGGCGGGCTTGAAGCCCAAGGCGGGCGGCGAGCCGCGGAAGACGGAAATGCAGGAAGAAAGAATAATAGCGTTGTTGCACGGCCCGGACCGCGCCGGAATAGTCGCCCGCGTGTCGGGGTGGATTTACGCGCGCGGCGGAAACATTCTCCACGCCGACCAGCACAGGGACAGGCAGGAGGGCATATTTTTCCAGCGTGTGGAGTGGATACCCGCCGGCGACATCGCCGAGGAAATCCGCCTCTTCGAGGAGCTCGCGCGCAGGGATTTGGGAATGGACACCACCATAATGCGCTCCTCGCGCAGGCCGAAAATCGCGCTCATGGTCTCGAAGTTCGAGCACTGTTTCAGCGACATTGTATTGCGCTGCCGCTCGGGGGAGCTCAACTGCGACATCGCATGCGCCATATCCAACCACGAAGATCTGCGCGAGATGTCCGAGATGTTCGGGCTCGAATTCCACCACACCCCGATTTCCAAAGAGACTAAGCCCGAGGCCGAGGCGCGCCAGCTCGAAATAATCCGCAAAAGCGGCGCGGAGCTCGTCGTAATGGCGCGCTACATGCAGATTTTGAGCGAAAATTTCATAGACGCCTGCCCCGCCCCGATCATAAACATACACCACAGCTTTCTGCCGGCATTCGCCGGAGCCAAGCCCTACCACAAGGCATACGAGCGCGGCGTGAAAATCATAGGCGCCACCGCCCACTACGCCACAAAAGACCTCGACGAGGGCCCGATAATCGCCCAGGTGGTCGCAACCGTGAGCCACCGCGACAACGTTGAGGACTTGATGCGCAAAGGCAGGGAGCTCGAGCGCGAAGCCCTCGCAAAGGCCGTCAGGTGGCATATCGAGGGAAGGATTCTCACCTACAAAAACAAAACCGTCATATTCGACTGATTCCGCAATGCCGGAGCCGCGGACACTTCCATTCAAAATAAGCGCCCTCGTGTTCGTGCGGGACGAGAGCGGAAAATTTCTGCTGATCCGCAGAAACAAGGCGCCCAACTTCGGGCTGTGGAGCCCCATAGGCGGCAAGCTCGAAATGGCGGAGGGGGAATCGCCGTTCGAGTGCGCGATAAGGGAAACGCGCGAGGAAATCGGCCTCGAGCTCTCGGAGCCCGACCTGCGGATGTTCGCGATGATAAGCGAAAAATCCTACGAGGGCGGGACTCACTGGCTGATGTTTCTCTTCGATGTGAAAAAGCGCATACGCGCCCTCCCCGAAGACATTTCGGAAGGCCGCTTCGGGCTGTTCGGCGCCGACGAAATCGAAAATCTCGACATTCCGGAAACCGACAGGGTTCTCCTCTGGGGCGTGTGGAAAAAATATTCCCAAAACGGCTTCGCCGCCATGCGCGCGGAGTGCGGAAACGGCGTGCGGGCGGCAATCGAACAGGCGGAAACTTTCGGAAAATCGTTAAAAATATGAACGGACAAGACGAAAAAATACTCGGAATTTTCAGGGAAACCGGCGCCCTTCTCGAAGGGCACTTCATACTGCGCAGCGGCCTGCACAGCGGGCATTTCTTCCAGTGCGCGCGCGTGTGCGAACACATGGACAGGGTGACGGAGCTCGTCGGAATGCTCGCGCAAAAGCTCGGGGACGCCGGATGCGAAACTGTGATGGCGCCCGCTATCGGCGGGCTCGTGCTCGGGCAGGAGGCCGCGCGCCAGCTCAAAAAGCGCTTCATCTTCGCCGAAAAGGAAAACGGCAGCCTCGCCCTGCGCCGGAATTTCAAAATACGCAAGGGAGAAAAAATCCTAATCGTAGAAGACGTGATTACGCGCGGGGGCCGCGTGCAGGAGTGCATAGACATCGTAAAAGCCAACGGCGGAATACCGGTCGCCGTGGCGGTGCTCGTGGACAGGAGCGGGGGGAAGGCCAAATTTGAGGTTCCCTGCGTCAGCCTTCTCGAGTTCTCTTTCCCGACCTACGAGCCCGACAAAATCCCTCCGGAGCTCGCCTCTATCCCCGCCGTCCACCCGGGTTCATAAACGCGGCGCGTCGGGAAAATCCGCCCGTTTGCGCAAGCGCAGAACCCGCAGCGCGCGCGGCCGTTTGGCAGCTTGCAGGCAGCCGGAGCCCTCCAACCCTCAAATGCGCGCAAGTCTCATATTGCGGAGCAAATCTTTTGAACGCGATTTGCCCCGCATTTTTATATCGCGGATAGGGGAAAAATTGTTGCCCCATTCGCCGTTTTTGCAAGATGCATATTGAGGGGAAAAATCGGACGTTTTATGGGAAAGGGCTTGATGTTGGAGTGCACGCATTCTCCGAAACATGGGTCCGGACAAGCAGCCCTTCCAATTCAGTTTCCCGTTCGCCCGCTAAGAACCATTTTTTTCTCAAACGCTCGGGTCCCGGGCAGATTATCAGCCCGAATGGCGTTTTCCCCTCAAACAAATCCTGAATCCCAACCACCCCAAACTCTCCTGTTTTATCGGCTTCCGGCGGCTTCTCAAACCTTTTTAGCCAAATCAAAGACAAACCCATTCCCCGCCCTTTCGCCATTTCGGCGAGAGAATTTTAGCCTGCTTTTGTCGGGCTAAAAGAGCGGCAGCAAGTGCAAACGCCGCCCCGATCCCGCCTAATCCGCCGCAATATCTGCCGGCATGGGTCGGAGATAAAATATTCCACCCACCTCGTTTGGCGTTCTCCGAATTTTTCACATACCGGCGGAATGGGGGTTTGAAATTTTCCCCACCAAAAAGTCTTGACTTTTCAAAGCATTCCGTTTCAAATCAAATATTATGAAATATCATTATGAAACCTACATAAACCATATTGCCCCCAAAAAACAAAGGTGAATTTGGAATGCCTCCCTCGCGCGTATTGAGCCGCCGCCGACCGCCGGAAAAATCAAGCCGCCGCGGAAAATTTCCCATAGAAATTATGCGCCGTTCGCCGCGGCAAAGGGACGTTAAAATGAGTTATGAAGAATATCTGAAACAAAACCCCGAATTTGCCGCAAGGCAAAAGGCGAAAGAGGCGGCACAGCGCGCCCAAACGCCAAAAAGCCGGGCGGGAGCGTACCATTGCCCGAATTGCGGATATGATTTTGACAAGCCCGCCGCGCATCCATACGCATAGGGCACTTTCATTTGCGGAATAATTTTGTTTATAATGGGGGGATTATTTGCGACAACCGTAATAGGGGGAATTATTGCAATTCCACTCCTCGCGTTATCCGGTTGCTGTCTTATCGCCTTTGCAGTCTCACACGGCATCGCAGTGATTTCACCCAAAAAAATATGCCCTTACTGCCTTTGGAAACACATAGTGAAAATGGGATAATTCTACCCCGCAAATTTCCTCCGCAATGAAATGGGGAACAGAAGCGCAAAAAAAGACGATTGCGAACGGCGACATAAAACGCTTTTACGACGAAACGATAGACGACGATACGCCGGCGACCGATTTCCAAAAAGAGCGCGTTTTAATACGCCTCGGCAGAACTCCGCAAAATATAGAGTTCGTCAAAGTGATGAATTACAGTTTTGCGCAAAAAATTTTGGATTTCTATAAAGAACAAAGACCAGACGCCCCGCAAGGCAACAAGGCCAAAAGTTGCGCCGCGGGCAAAGGCGAATATTTCTGCCCCGTTTGCAAACACGGGTTTGATTCTCCCAAACGGGCAAACGGATGTTTGGACTTTGCGCTTTTAGCCTTATTTGTGAGCTGCCTAATCGCAATTCCGTTTACATTTGGAGCCTCCATTGCCGGATGCGTATTATGGGCAATGCTCGGAATCACATGCTGCCCCAAAGTTTGCCCATATTGCGGCTCAAAGAATTTCTTTAAACAAAACATACGGGAAAGCGAAGGGAAACAATAGCGGGCTCGCGCTCCGAAAAATCCCGATGCAACCCGTCGGATTTTGGCTGGCGCCGCCTATATCGCAAAACAACCGGCCCGCCCAGACGTGCGCTTTATAGCGGCAGAAAGCCTGCTTGGGAACGACTAATCCGAAATTCAAATCATCGGGCGGACAACAAAAAACGAAAGCTCCCCAAAGAGAAACTTTCGCCGACCGGAAATTCAAGCGCCCGCCCCATAAGGAGGACGCCCTACTCCACTGTCACTGCCTTGGCGAGATTTCGGGGCTTGTCCACGTCGCAGCCCCTTTCGAGGGCGACATAATACGCCAGCAGCTGAATGGGAATTGTCGCAATAACAGTCTTTATGCAGTCGTGGACATTCGGCACAGCGACGATGTCATCGGCGATCCCCTCGAAGGCCTCGGGCCGGTTGGTGACGGCAATTATCGGCCCCTTGCGCGCCTTTATCTCCTGCGCGTTCGAGACCACTTTCGAGAGAATTTCGTCGGATGTCGCGAACACCACGGACGGGCATTCGGGCGAGACGAGCGCTATCGGCCCGTGCTTCATTTCGGCGGCGGGATACCCCTCCGCGTGTATGTAGGAAATCTCTTTGAGTTTCAGCGCGCCTTCGAGCGCGACCGGAAATTCGCTGAGTCTGCCGACGAACAGGAAGTCGGAAAACTTCGCGTATTTTTTGGCGATTTTTTCTATCCGCGGGGCGAGTTTCAGAACTTCCGCAACGACCGCCGGAAGCGACTTTATCGCGTCCACTATCGCCCGCCCGTCGGAGAAGGAGAGGTCGCGCATTCTGCCGATGTAGAGCGCTATCAGCAGGCATATGGCAATCTGCGAGGTAAACGCCTTCGTCGAAGCCACGCCGACCTCCTTGCCCGCGTACTGGTAGAGCCCGCCGTCGGACTCGCGCGAAATCGTGGAGCCCACTGAATTTGTTATCGCGAGAGTCTTGAAGCCTTTTCTCTTGGACTCCCTGAGAGCCTCGAGCGTGTCGATTGTCTCCCCGCTCTGGCTTATGACAAACACCAGCGTGTTCTTGTCGATGGGGGCGTTGCGGTATCTGAACTCGCTGGCGTACTCGACCTCCACGGGAATCCTTGCGTACTTCTCTATTAGGTATTCAGCCACAAGGCACGCGTGCCACGCCGTCCCGCACGCGCAAAAGAGTATGCGGTCTATCTGGCGCATCTGGGTGGGGGTCATGTTGAGCCCGTTGAGGACTGCCGTCGAGTTGTCGTCGGAAATTCTGCCCCTGATGGCGTTTTCGAGAACCGTCGGCTGCTCCATGATTTCCTTCTGCATGAAGTGCCTGCAATCTCCGAGCTCGGCGGATTCGAGCTTCCAGTCGATTTCGCCGACCGTGTAGCTCACCGGCTTGTTGCCGATGGTGACGATGTCGCAGTTGTCGGCGGTCACCGAGGCGATTTGGTTGTCCTCCAAATATATGACGTTCGACGCCCTGCCGGCGAACCCGAGCACGTCGCTCGAAACGAGCCTCTCGTTTCCGCCAACGCCTATCAGAAGCGGCGACCCCTTGCGGGCCGCGACGATCTCCCCGTCGTTGAAGCGGCATAAAACCGCGATTCCGTACGTGCCCTCGACGTGTAGCAGGGCTTTTCTGACCGCCTCCATAAAGCGGTTCTCGGAGTCGTCGTCCGTCCTGTGCGCGTAGTGGTACGCTATGAGGTTCACGAGGGCTTCGGAGTCCGTCTGGCTCGAAAACGAATAGCCCTTTGCGGAGAGAAAGTTTTTAATGCCCTCGTAATTTTCTATTATGCCGTTGTGGACGAGCGCAAAGTTGCCGTCGGAGGACACGTGCGGGTGGGCGTTGGCGTCCGTGACCCCGCCGTGTGTCGCCCAGCGGGTGTGGCTGATTCCCGTATTGGCGGAGAACTTCATTCCGCCGACCTCCTCGGCGAGGGTTCCGACCCGCCCCTTCTTTTTGCAGACGCGCATCACGCCGTTTTTGAGCAGGGCGATTCCGGCGGAATCATAGCCGCGGTATTCGAGCTTCAAGAGCCCCTCCAAAAGGATGGGAACGGCGTTTTTGTTCCCGACATATCCCGTTATTCCGCACATACGTTTATGCTATAATGACATTTTTTTGAAATATAACGGCTTTATCGGATTATTTTCCGGCGTTCTCAACAAAAAAATGACTTTCGGGGTATCCCCTGGCGCCTATCTGCGCGGCAAATTGAAAAAAACTTGAAATGCCGATAAAATAAAAGATACTTGCGCTATGATTGCCGCCCGCCGTCGGGCGGCTCGCCGAACGGATTTGAAACATTGAACTTTTAAGACATGAAAATTACGGCTCTTTTTGCGGCGGTTCCGCTCCTTGCGGCCGCAGCCTACGCGCAGACAGCGGCTGTCGCCGACTTGCAGCAGGACATGGCGCTTCTGAGGCGCGAAGTCGGGCAGTTGAGGCTTGAAGTCGAACAGTTGAGGCGCGAAAACGAGGAACTTTCCCGCAGGTTGAAGGGCGTGCAGTCCTCCACAGTGGGATCGGAAACCGTCCGGCAGCAGGTTTCGCTTGTAAAAAGCGAGGTCGGCGCGCAGAACGAATCCCTCAAACGCGAAATCATCGCCCTCGTGAAAAAAGACCTCGAAGCGATGGCCGCCCAGACGAACGCCAACATACAGAAGCTCGCAGCGGCCATAGGCACGCGCCCCCAGGCCGACCTGCCGGCGAATTTTTCCGACGACTACCCCAAGACGGGCGTCACCTACACCGTCCAGTCAGGCGACTCGATAAGCAGGATCGCCCGCAAGATGAACTCGCGCATAAAGTGGATTCAGGACGCGAACAAAATCTCCGATCCCTCGCGCGGCCTGCGCGTCGGCGACGAAATTTTCGTACCGCAAAAATAGGCTGAAAAATGGCAATCCAGCGCAAATCTTTGGGAAGGGGGCTCGGCTCGATAATATCGGCGGGCGCGAAAAAGGCGGCGGACTCCGGAATCGGCAAAATGTCGGCCCAGGCTTCGCCCGCGCCGCTCAAAATCCAGATTTCCCCGCACGGGCTGTTCAGCGAAATCCCCGTAGAAAAGGTGGTTCCGAGCCCCTACCAGGCGCGGCGGGAATTTTCGGAGGAGGAAATCCGCAACCTCGCCGACTCCATATCCTCCGAGGGGCTCTTGCAGCCGATTCTCGTGAGGCAGATCCCCGACGGGCATTACGAACTGCTCGCGGGGGAGCGCAGATTGCGCGCGTGCAGGTTGCTCGGCATGAAAAAAATCGTCGCCTGCGTCCAGAATGCGAGCGACTCTTCCGCCGCGGCGAAGGGGCTGATAGAAAACATCCAGCGCGCCGACCTCAACCCCATGGAGGAGGCCAAGGGCATAGCGTACCTCATCGCGAATTTCCGCCTCACGCAGGACGCCGTGTCGCAGAGGCTCGGCAAGCCGCGTTCGAGCATAGCAAACTCCCTGAGGCTGCTCAAACTGCCGGAAAGCGTGCAGGGCTACATTTCGAGCGGCATGATCTCCCCCGGGCACGCAAAGGTGATTCTCGGCCTCGAAGACAGGGCCCAGCAGGAAATCCTCGCCCGCAGGATAATAGAAAACGGGCTGAACGTCCGGGGCGCGGAAGATGCCGTTCGGAGGCTTAAAGACGGCGCAGCGCGCGCGGATTCCTCCACGCCGGCGGCGAAAGCCGCCCAATCGGCGGTAGTCCGCGATGTCCAGAACAAAATCGCCCTGCGGCTCAACGCCAGCGTGGAACTCCGCCACAGCGCAAAAAAGGGCAAAATCATAATAGAGTACCTTGGCAACGACGACCTGCAAAGGATACTCGAAATAATGGGGGTCAAAATTTAGCTTGGCGAAGGCGCTCGGCAGTCTTATTGCGGCGTTTCTTGCGGCGGCGGTTTCCGCCGACGCATTCGCCGTATTGAACAACGACTTCACCCGCGCAAACTCGACCTTTATGAAGCGCAGGTTCGAAGAGTCGAAAATGAGCGCCATGCAGGGCCGCAAGGCGCGCGACGCCGACAAGAAAGTCGAGAAAAAGACATTCGAGGACATCGGCGACGTGTCGTACCTGCGCGAGATGAAGCCGCACGTCGAAGAGGGGCTTCCGGGCGCGGAAATGTCCAGGCAGAGGGCGCAGGGCAACAGGGAAAATTTCGAGGTTCCCGAATATTCCGGCAAGACAAGGCGCGACCTTTGGGGCGGCGCGGACGTTCCGCTTGCGCTCGAAAACACCGACAGAAACCTTTCAAAAAAATACCTCGGGAAAATTGACGTCAACAAGCGCGATACCCAATACCAGGAATTTCTCCGCGACCAGTACGCCGAACTCATGGAGATGTCCATGCGCGAAATCAACAAATTCTATTTTCGCGAATCGCATTCCGACGAACCCGGCGTAGTCATTTCCCAAGCGGGGGGCAAACTGCGCGAAAACGACGAATCTTTCTGGGATATGCTCTCGCCCAACCGGAATATCGACAGGGGGAGGGTTTTCATAAAAAAGACCAGGCTCGGACAGTCTGCGGCAACGGCGGCTCCGGCCGGGGAAGAATCACCCGCGGCGGCGCGCGCCGCCGCGGCGAACTTCACGCCGGCGCAAAGCCCCATGGCGCCCGCGCAAAGGCGCCCCGCCGCGGTTCCGCAGCAGACGGGGCACGGAGAACTGCGCGCGGTAGAGACCGTTGACGACAATATAGGCAAACAGTTCGACCTGCTGCGGGTTCCGGACTCCCTCCGCGCCGGCCGGCCGACGATAAAGGTTGAAGTAAAAGAATCAGAATGATTTGGCAAATGCGCCTGCCCTTAGGGGCGCATCTGCCGCAAACCATTCGCCATGCTTACCAGTTGTGGAATGCGTCCCCGTCGTAAAAATCGAGATTGTCGACGTACGGCGACCATTCGTCTTTTGCATCCTTTTTGCCGAGCTTGTTGTGCCTGTACTTGTCGGACGAAAAGAGTTTGAGGTCTTTGCCGAGGCCGACGTTCATGTTGTCGAATATGCCGTTCCAGACGCGCGCGACCTTCTCTTCGTTCCAGACGCCGGACACGTCGGACGGAGCGACGGAGAAGCATATGTTGGCGCCCGTCGCCTTGTCCACGGCGCCGAAGAGCGCGGGTGAGGTCGCCCGCATCCAGTCCGGCGCGTTTTCGATTACCGGCAGTTCGCGCGCGGTTCTGAAATACAGGTCGGCGTCGGCGATTCCGTCGAAGAGCGGATCATTCTTGGGGACTGAGGCGCGGAACATATTCTTTTTGCCGATTTTCGCGCCCGAGCCGAGAATGCCGATATCCGCCCCCGGGAGGGCTACCACGGCGACGGAATTTCGGGAGGCCGCTATTTTGCGGACGGCGTCGGCGAGTTTTTTCGGGGCGTCCGCGCCGAGGATTATGACCTGAGCCGAACCCAGATTCCAGGCGTCGCGCTCGCCGACCCTCGAATATTCCATTCCCATTCTGTCGAGAATTTTCGCGCCCGCATCTCCGCCGGCATACGCCGCGCGCTGTGGGCCCGCGGGGAGGTAGCGGTTGGACATCTCCTTTAATATGTTGTCCGCAAGCAGGGTTGCCGCGGGGTCTTTGCCGTAGCGCGAAGTGACGTCAAACTGGCAGAAAAGCACGATTCCGTGGCCGCGGCGCATTTCGAGAAGCGGCGAGTGCATGAGGTTGAACCCGCAATCCGCCACGGCGGTAAAATTGCCGTAGGAGGGCTTGCGGATTACATTGCCGCTGACTATACCGCCGTTGCCGCACTTCCACTTGGAGCGCGGGTAGTGGGGCGATTTCTCGTCCGAGACGACATACTCCTCGACGGTGTCGGAGGAGCCGCGCCAATTTGCAAGGTCGGCGTCTTTGAGGCCCGCCACATAGGGGCTTTTCGGCGAGCGTATGAAGGCGTTGCGGTAGCTCGGCGATTCGAACACGAAGTTGCCGACGTTCGCGGACGCCTTCTGCTCGAACACGAGAACTTTCAGCCCCCTGTCTATGAGCTTTTCCTCCTCGACTTTCGCGAGCAGCTCCGACGGCTTTTTGCCGAGCGCGTTCTGGCCGACTATCAGAAGCCGCGCGTCCGCGAGCTCATCGAAAGACCTGATTTTTCTGAACGGCATTCCCGCCTTTTCGAGAAGTCCGGCGGTGTTGCCCTTCGGGTCGTAGAGGGCCACGGAGACGTCGCGGAAGTCGGGCCGAACCCTCTTCGGGAAGAATTGGAGAGCGAAGGAATCCTCCTTTATCAAAGCCCCGTCCTTGAAGGCTTCGAGCGACAAAACCGCGTCAGTGCGCTTGGCGACGCCTGGGGCGACGAGCGAAATCGGGAATTTTTCCAGGCCTCCGGGCTCCACGGTCTTTTCAAATTCTCCGGACGCCGCGGGGAGCGGCTCGCCGTCGAGACGCAGTTTCCATTTGAAAGATACCGTCTGGGACGAGGTTCTGTCGTTTACCGCGACGACGCTCTTGGAAAATTTTTCGCCCGCGTAAAAGGCGTGGTCTTTGGAGGTGAAGTTTGCGGGCTCGCCGCCTATAAAAATCAGCAACGGCTCAAAAGCGTCCCTTACGGCGTCGTGCAGATTGGCCCTGAGCGTGTAGTCGGAGAGCAAATGCCGCTGGGTCTCGCTCCAACCCGTCGGATTGTCGGGGCGCAGCCCGGGGGTTTTCGCGCAGCCGCCGCCGACTTGGTCGAATACGACATTGTGGTTGTCGTAGGTGACCGCCGTGTGGCACATGTCGCGGCCCCCGGGGAAGTCGCCGAGGGCCGACATGTCGTAGCCCCTCCACGCCTTGACGACGCGCCCGTAGAGCATCTCGGAAAGCCTCCTTATGTTCTCGTTGGGATTGGCGTATGGGGAGTACTGCCACTCGTCGGAATGCGGCACGGGATTCGTCTCGGCGGAAAACACTTCGTCGCCGAAATATCTGGCGGCGTGCTCCGCGCCGAGGCTGCCGACGGACGGATTGTCGAAATGCCTTATCTGCGCGGGATACGGGAACGCGGACTCCACCACCATAAGCGGCCTGCCGCGCTTCTCGGACCACTGGCGCGGCCAATCCTCCTGCTCCTGCAACGGCGTGCCGTACGACTGGTAGTTCATTGAGGTGAAAATTTTTCCGGACGCCCCGCCCGCGTGCTGGAAGAGCTCGCGCGACCAGTCGAGCGAGCGCATAAGCTTTTCGGCGGTCTGCGCGCGGCGGCGGGGCTCGCGCTTAGACGGCGGGTCGTAGTCGTAGTCGGTAATCTTCGCGGGATCCTGGTTCCACGGATAGGAGCACGTGTTGAAATCCGTATACCACATGAGTATCGACGGGTGGTTGCCGTAGTGCTCCAAAAACCTCTCAACCTCCCTGGAATACCCCTCCATTTCCTCGTCCTCGTACGGGGGCATCTGGAAGAGGTTGTAGAGCCCCGCTCGGTCGCATTCGCGCAGGTACTCGGGCCACGCGACCTGCGAAGTCTTTCCGAACGGGTCGAAGCGCACGGTGTCGTAGTTCATGTCCTTTATGTGCGCGACGTACTGGCCCATGGAATTGGGGTGCCCGAAGTATTGGCGGAGCCTGCCGAGCGCGGGGGAAGTCCACATGCGCATGCGCATCTTTTTGCCGTTCATGCGGAATTCGGACCCCTCAACCCAGGCCTCGCGGAAGCCGAAATCCTTTGCGGGATACGAGTCTGCGAGCTTTGAATCCGCATGCAGCGAAACCTTCATCTCGTAAAGGTTGGGGTTTTCAACGTCCCACAGGACGGGATTTTTCCACTTCCCCGAGAACTTCACGACCTGTTCGCGCGCGCCCGTGAGGTCGAACCCTTCGGAAAAAGTCTTGGGCTTGCCGTCTTTTCCCTCGAAGGAAAATTCTACTTTCGCCGCGCCTCTCAGCCCCGCCGGGTTTTGAACTCGCGCGAGCATTGCCACCCGCCCCTTCCGATAGGACGGCAGCGCGAGCGCCGACGACAGAAAGACGCGCGACGGCGCCTTTTCGAGCCAAACGTCGCCGATTGCGATTTCCGCGTGGTCGCCTATGCTCGGAACCCCGCGCCAAAGGCCGACGTACGCGCGGTCTATGAAAACCGTAAGCAGGTTTTTCCCGTCCGGAGAAAGAATGTCGGTGACGTCTATTCTGCGCGCGTTGGGAACGACCGTAAAGCATTTGAAATCCTGCCTGAACGAGTCGATGAGTTTTCCGTTCAAATACACCCTGCCGTAGTCGCCGTTCAGGTTTTCAAAGTTGAGGTAAACCCTTTCGCCCTTCAAATCGGCGGGGACTTCAAAAACGCGCTGGTACCAGCCCGCGCGGTTTTCTATCAGGCTCTTGCCGTTCCAGTACTGCGAGGGCCTGCCGAGCTTCCCGTTCTCCGGAAACCACAGGTTGTAGAGCGGAGACCTGAAACTGCCGGGCACACGCATGTACCCGCACCTTGCGCCCTCCGGCGCGTAGGAGTATTCGTTTGCCAGCCAGACCCTCCAATAGCCGTTGAGGCACACGCCGCTCCTCGCGCCGTCCGAGCGCTTCGCCGCGTCTTCAAGCGACCACAGCCCGTCTTCGAGAGCGTCCGTCTTTGCTTCGGCGAGCTTCGCGGCGTCTTCCGCCGACGGGAAGCCGGAATTGGGATACGCCGAAAAGCCGTCAGCGATTTTCGCCGACGAAATTTTGTCGAATGCGGCATTGGGTATCGAGCCCTGGAAGGAGTCGTCTATGTAAAATTCGAGCGACTCCCCGCTCCGCCTCACGGAAATTTTGTGCCGCTGCGCGAGATTCAATACGCAGGCGGACTCCGACGCCGCCTTTTTGCCGCCGCCGTCGTAGACGAACGACACCTTGCCCGACGCCCCCATGGCGACGAGCGAAAGCTTCGACGAGCCGGAATCGAGTTCCAGCAGCTTGCGCGGGCCGGCGTACTTTGCGGTTTTGCCGCTTGTCACAAATTCGGCGGAGCCGCCGGAAAACGGAATTATGTCAGGGTTGAGCGCCGACATCGCGGAGTCGGAACCCGAAGTCGAGAGCGCGAAAATCTCCGCCGCCGGAAGAACCTTGTCGAAAATCCTGATTTCGTCGTACAGTCCGTTGCCGACCTTCGCCTTGAAGCGGTCCGACCCCGAGTTCCCGAGCCAGATAGACGGCGACTGCCTTTCGAGTTTTTCAACGCGCGAGGGGTCGGCCCTCTTCCCCGCCAATCTGCCGTTTATATATAGTGCGGCCTCGCCCGTTTTGGTGCTCCACGAAAACGCCACATGCGCCCACTCGCCCTGTTTGAGGACGTTTTTGCACAAAATTTGGAGCTGCCTCGGGGGGCAGACGCTGAGTTCTATATGGCCTCCCTTGCCTTTAACAAAGTAGAAGCGGAAGTTTTTGCCGTTTGCGGTAAACACCGGAATGCTCTCGGGGTCGGTCTCCTTCCAAAACGGCTTGAACCAAAACGACACCGTACCCTCGTTCCAGTCGGCCTCGGGCAGCCCCGCGAAATTTACCGCCGTCACCTGGTCGTAGGCATGGCGCTTGACTTCGAGCGCCTTGCCCGAAACGCCCGCGACATAGCCGGACTTGCCGTAGACTACGCCGCCTTTGAGGTTTCCGCCGTCCGAACCCACGACGTCGGCGGAACCGTCGAACGGCATATAAAACAACGGCTCCGACGCCGCGCATGCGAGCGGCGAGAGCAAAACGGCGAGGGCGAGAACGGATATTCGGCTCTTCATAATCTGAAATATATTAAATTTCGGAACAAAACTGCGTTATAAAGCGGAAATGTTAAGGAAAGCATTTTCGGAGGGCAAGAAAAAAGCCGCCCGGGACGGGACAGGCAAAGGGAATATCAACGAAAGTTTTTCCGCATTTGGGAAGAGAGGTTTTGCGGAGGAACGGGTGGAGAAATCTTTTGAACTTGACTACATTTTTGCGGACTCGAAAATAAAAAACGTTTATTTGGGGTCGCACGCGCTCATTCCTTTTGTCGGGGATTTGCACGCGCAAACGCGCCCGAATAAACCCAACCTTAAATTCAAATACGCCATATGGTTTCCGGCCGCCCCTTTCGCGCCGGATTTCCCGCAAGCCAAATTGACATATATATGAAAAACCGCATCAAAATATCGGCCATCTTCGCCATCGCGTCCTCCGCCGCTTTCGGCGCGGAAACGGTAATAAACTATCCCTCGGAGGGAACCCTGCCTTTTGGGGGAAACACGTCGTCGCTCGAAATAAACATAGACGGCGACACCAACGGATCTATCGTCGCCGTGGGTTCGTCCGCCCAGATAGGGATACATGGACAGGACGCCCTCACAATCAACTACAATTCCGGAACCACGCTGAATTATCTTTCGAGCGTCGGCCCTGAGGGGACGATCAACGGCAACATAAACGTAAACGTCGCAAACGGCAGCTTCAACAACCAGACTTCCTCTCCGGCAATAACGGAGGCGCTACTCGGCACTTCCTACGGGAAGTCGTCTGCCGTAATAAGCGGGAACGTCAATATTTCCATCGCCAACGGCGAATTTTACGGCAACGTATTCGGCGGCGGCGGCGCTACGGTAATGGGGAATACGAGCCTTGTCATCGCAGGCGGAACGTTTAAGGCCGAGGACGGCGTATTTGCCGGAAATGCCTGGGGAGGCGAAACGTATGGCAATGTCTCCCTCAAAATCACCGGAGGCGATTTCTCCGAAGCAAATGTCTATGCAGGCAACCACAGAACAAACCCTGCCTCTTTCTCCCAGAATTACATACATGGGAATACAAGCCTCGTCGTGGAAGGCGGAACCTTTAAAAACCTCAACGGCGGCAGCACCGACGGGAAAGAGGGGCGTCTTGCGGGACGGAGCGATAATACGTCTATCGTTATCAGGGCAAACGACAATATCGCCATAAACGGCGACATCAACGCGTCGTCGGGCTTCGTTGACGGAAACGCGGAAGTCACATTCGTCGGCGACGCAAGCAAGCTGACGTTTACGGGCAACGTAAAGACGGCCTCGACGAACTCGGCGGCCAACGCCTCCCTCGGTGGAAAGGCCTCCATAAAAATCGGAACCGCGGAAGAGGCGTTCACGGGCGACTTCAACGCAAAAATAAACGACGGCTTCGCGAGCCTCGAAGTATCCAACGCCGCTACGGAGGTGAACTTCGCCAATTCATTCAATGTCGAAAGCCTTTCGGTGGAAAGCGGCGCCAAAATCGGGCTCGCAGGGGAAACGTCCTTTGGAAAGTTCAGCATACTCTTTGACGGGGAATTTTCCGGCGGGGAAACGATAGACTACGCGGACGTGTTCGCCAATGCCGAAACCCAAACAGTCGTGCTGAGCGCAATCGAAAGCGGGGCGCAATTCACCGTTTTCGGCGGCGATCAGGAATGGTCCACGACTTTTGAAAACGGACAGTTCACAGTCGCCTCCGCCATTCCCGAACCCGCCGAATTCGCGGCTTTCCTCGGGATATTGGCCGTACTCTGCGCCGCGGCGCGCAGGCGCTAAGCGCAACAGAAAAAGAACAAAAGGCGGTTCCGAATGCGGGCCGCCCTTTTTTTGCGCCGCGCAAAGGGAAGTTTTTTTCCCAATAAAACGGGACGACCCCAAAAAAACGCTTCCCCTCCCCCCGCGCGAATTTTCAATGCGCCAAGCGGGCTACAAAAACCTTGCCGCGCCGAAAGAAAAATTTTCTCCGCCGCCGCAAAAAAAACGGGCGGAGCGGGAAAAATTCCAACGCTCCCGCGCGACGGACAGGCGCGCGTGATTTGCCGCCCGATGTTGCCGAGGAGTTTGGAAACGGAAAATGGCGGGAAATAATAGGAAATTACGGGAAAATCAAAATGGTTTGGGGAGGATTCGGCTTTCGGATTTGCGTTCGGAAACTTTTTGCGCCTACCCCTAAAAATGAAGCGGGATTTGGAACGGTTTTTGCCCTGCCTAAACGCTTCGAACATATCCTGCCACGCGCAAAGTCTGCAATAAAATGCTCCGGCAAAATACTTGCAAAGGCTTTGAAACGAGGTTGCGGCTTCATTTTTTCGCGCAACGCGAGCGCCGCCGTCGAATGCGGGAAAGGGAAAGCCCTAATTATCGCAAATTCCATCATAGCAAGGTTCGCGATTCTTGCCATCTATATACGGCGGACGAAAAAGTCTGAAATATTTCCATAGAGACGAAAGCGCAAATTGCCGGGGCTTCAAACGGAGCCCAAAGCAATAAACGAGGGAACCGCTAAAACGGGCGGGCTTACGTTCAGTTCTATAATGCGTCGGCATCCGGCTTGCAAAAGCCGGAAAGGAAGTGTCCAACGCGCCGGTGCCGGTTCTTCCAAAAACCTCAGAAATACGGATATTTTCCAAATCGCTCCATTTTTCCAAAACCAAATTTCACGATATGCTGCGCCCGCTCGCAAAACTACTCCTTCATTAACGGATTTTCCCAGAATCAAATCACGATACACGGCGCCCTACTCGCCCCGTCCAAACGATGTGTCGTAGTCTTTCCACACCGGATCCAGCCCGCGCGCGCGCAGGGCGGCGGCGAACTCCTCCGGAGTGCGGGAGTCGTCAATGTGGAATTGTTCGCCGCTGTCCGCCCTGTCGGCGTATCCTCCCGGCTTGGTGCTGCTGAACGCGCTCATTTGCGTGACGCCCAAACCCATCACACCGTCGCGGAATTTGCGGCTCTCGCGGGTGGATACGACTATCGCGAGCCTCGGCAAAAACATGCGCAGCGCGCAGATTATCTGGACGGTCTGCCGGTCGGTGGGGATATTGCCGGGGGCGGGTATGTAGCCGCTCGCCGCCGGCCGCATGCGCGGTAGCGACACCGAAATCTGGCTCCGCCACGCGCGCTTGAAGAGGAATTTTGCGTGCAGGGCGACGGCGAGGATTTCAAAGCGCCACTCGTTTACGCCCAAAAGGGGGCCGAGGCCGAGCTTGCGCATTCCCGCCTCCGCGCCGCGCTCGGGAGTTCCGAGCCTCCACCAGAACACGGATTTCGGGCCCGACGGGTGGAGGGTCGGATAGACCTTCTCGTCGTAGGTCTCCTGAAATACGGTCAAACCTTCGCAGCCGGCATCCACGTATTTTTTGTAGTCGACAACCCGCGACGGCGCGATTTCTATGGAAACCGACGGCATTATGGAGCGCGCAAGGCGTATTATCTCCCCCATATATCCCGACGAGACGAGCTTCGGGTTCTCGCCCGCCACTAGAAGCACATTGCGGAAACCGAGGTCGCGGATAGCCGAGAGCTCGCGACCGACCTCCGGCACCGTGAGCGTCCGGCGCTCTATGTCGTGGCGGCGCGCAAACCCGCAATAGACGCAGTTGTTCACGCACTCGTTGCCCACGTAAAGCGGCGCGAAAAGGCGCATGGCGCGCCCGAAATATTTTGAGGTTATCGACGCCGAAATGCGCGCCATATCCTCCAGCTCCGCCTCCGCCGCCGGAGATATGAGGGCGGCGAGGTCTTCGAGCGAATCCGCCCCGCCCTTCGCAACCGCCGCGCGCGCGGTTTCGGCTGGGCAGTTTTTGGAATACTCCGCAAGCGCGTGCAAATCGCGCGAGCGCAGTTCTTCGAGAAATGTCGCTTTCATGGCTATTCGTCGAGAAAGCCCGTGAGCGGGCTCGTTGCGCTCGCGCGGGAGAGCCTCGCCGCCGCTCCGGAAAACCTTGCCGCCCTGCCCGCGCGCACCGCGAGCGAAAACGCGCGCGCCATTTCAACGGGGTTTGAGGCGGCGGCTATCGCCGTATTTACCAATACCGCGTCTGCTCCGATTTCCATAGCCTGCGCCGCGTGGGACGGCAGCCCGATTCCGGCGTCCACCACCACGGGCAGATCCGCCTGCTCGATGATTATCTCTATCTGCGCGCGCGTCTCCAACCCCCTGTTGGTGCCGATAGGAGCCCCAAGCGGCATGAGAGCCGCCGCCCCCGCGTCTTGGAGGCGCATAGCCAAAACGGGGTCGGCGTTCATATACGCCATTACCTTGAAACCCTCTTTGGCGAGAATTTCCGCGGCTTTAAGCGTTTCCACGGGGTCTGGCAGTAGATAGTTGGGGTCGGGGTGTATTTCGAGCTTCACGAAATCGCCGAAGCCCGCCGCGCGCCCGAGCCGCGCTATCCTCACCGCCTCGGCGGCGTCGACCGCCCCCGATGTATTGGGGAGGACGAGATATTTGGACGGGTCGAGAAAGTCCGCCAGATTCGCGTACTCGTCGGAACCCGAGAGGTTCACGCGTTTGAGGGCGACAGTCGCAACGGAAGCCCCCGAAGCCTCGACGGCTTCGGCCATAATTTCGGGGGACGAAAATTTCCCCGTCCCCACAAAAAGGCGCGACGCGAACTCGCGCCCACCGATTGTAAGTTTGTCGGTATTATCCATATTAAAAAAAAACGCGGGCGCGGGCGAAACCGCCGCGCACCCATTCCCTTTGCCCCGCGGCGCTACCGGCTTTCGGCGAAATCCGTCGCGAGTTTCATGTATTTGGCGGCATCCGGCGGAACCTCGATTCTTATTTTCGCAAGATCCGCCACAAGAGAGGCCGGATCGCGCCCCCGCAGCTCGTATATCTCCTTGAACCCGAGGTCGAGAAGCGCGCGGGCTCCGGCTACGTCCATGCGCGGAATCCGCATGAACGGGCTTTTGAGGGCCGCGTAGTCGACCTTGCGCTTTTTTTGCGGGCGTGGCATTACTTTTTCGCCGCCTCGATATTATCGAGAACCTGTTTTGCGCGCGCGTCGGAGGAAAACTTTTTTACGCCCTCCTCTATGAGCTTTAAAACCTGCGCGTCCTTGTAGAGCAGTCCGGAATTTTTACCGAGGGCAGCCGCGTAGAACATGCCGGATTTCTCGTTGCGCACGGCGTAGAGTATGAGCCCCGCCCTGACCTGGGGGGGAATCGCGGCCTTTTCGGCGCCGTCCTTGAACATATTCCATACGTCCTCGTTCTTGGATAGGACGAACAGTTCGATGCCGTCGAGAACCGCCGCTTCCTCGCCGAGCCCACGCGCCTTTTTGATGAGGTTTGCCGCCTCAATCACCCCTCCGACGCGGTAGGAGACAAGCGCCTTGCCCCTGAGCGCAAGCGTATTTTCGGGTTCGGCCTTCAAAATCCCGTTATAAATTTCGAGGGCGAGGGGCCAGGCCTCGAAGAGGGCCGCGGCGCGCGCGGGAATGACGCTCGCCGCGGGCGTCCAGAGCTTGCGGGAACCCATGTAGAGGCGCAGCGCCGTAGAGAGGGCGTCTGGCGTGGCGGAGGAAAGGAGTTTACGCGCGTCCGCCGCGCCGACGAGCTCTTTCACAAGAGCCTCGTCAGGCTTCTTGGGGTCGCGCAGCGCATAGACCATAGCTATGTTGAAAGATTCGAGGTTTTCCTTGGCGAGCTTTTTGACAGCCGGCAGATACGGAAGCATTTCGTCGGGCTTTTTGTCCATTATACAGACGGTCGAGACGTAGATAGCCGAGGGCTCGTCGCCGAGTCTGTACGCCTTTTCATAATAGCCTTTGGCCGCGCTGAAATCCCGCGAAAGCATCGAGATGGTGCCGAGCGTGCGCAGGGCCCTGACATTGTCGGGGCGAGCCTTCAAAAAGGTTTCAAGCAGGGATTTCGCCTTGGGGAAGTCCCCGGAACCCATGTAGCAGACCGCCACCGGCATGAGCTCTTCCGGCTTGTAGGCGGAAGGATCGGCCTCATAGCTCTTTATCGCGGCGGCGTTGGCCCCGCGGTCGGAAAAAACCGCGGGAGACTCGAACAGCTCTGTCTTGGAAAATGAGGACTTGTCCTTCAAAAGCTCCGGAGTCGGAAGCTGCCCGAACGCGCAGGCCGCGAAAGCCAGAGACGCGGCGGCCGCGAAAATGTTGCGTATTTTTTCTGTCATTGTTTTTCCTCGTTCAATATATATGAGCGCGCTAAACCCAATGCGGACAGATTGGACTCAATTTTTCTGCCTGCAAGCCATTTTTTGGGAAGCAAATTTACGCTCCCTCCGGTAAATACCGTCTTGGAGGCTATGCCCCCCTCCGGAAAGTATTCGCGCTCAATGTCGGATATTATCCCGTCGGCGAGCTTGCAGAAACCCTTGGCGCAGCCCACATACATCGCCTCCACCGTATCGCGGCCTATAACGAGGTCGAAATCGGCTTCGGCGGGATTTATGTTCGGCAGCTGCGCCGCACGCTCCGCAAGATAGCTCGCAAAGGCGTGCATTCCCGGGGCTATCGCCCCCCCCGCATACCTGCCGCAGGAATCCACCAGATCGACCGTCACCGCCGTGCCCATGTCGACCGATATGTACGGGGGCTCGAAAAATATCGCCGCCCCCACCGCGCCCGCTATCCTGTCGTGTCCGAGCTGGGCGGGGTTCTTCATGTCTATTTCTATCGGAGAATTTTCGTGCGTCAGGCGCATAGCGCGGCATCCGACAGCGCGCGCGGCGCCGGCGAACTCCGCGGATCTCGCCGGCACGACCGAACACCACGAAAGCGCCTCCGCCCCGCTCGATTCAAACAGGCGCCGGCTTGCGAAAACTTCCGCAAACCCCGCGCTCGGGAAATCCGAGCTTTCGAGCGCCGAATATTTCGAGCCGTCAAAAGCCACAAGCGCGCAGTGGGTGCGCGTATTGCCGATATCCACGCAATAAATTTTCCGTAAATGTGCCATTTAAAAGAAAAACCCGCTAAGAGCGCAAAGGCTTCTCGTCGGGTTTTGAAATTTATAATGCGGCTCGGAGAACTGGACGCTCCCCATTCGCCGGACTGCGGGAGATTATGGGGGAATGAAATCAGTAGTCTTCCACTGTGACAAGACCCCACGCGAAAGAGGTTTTGTCGCCCGAGGGGAGCTCCATTCCGCAAGCCTCTTCAGTCCTTATGGTTATCGACGTATCGGAAGTCGGGGTGAAGCATCCGGGCTCGTAGGTGTAAAGACCGAAGAACGTGCTCTTCTGGTGAGCGGTTCTGTCGTTGCCCGTATTGCATCCGCCGAGCACCGCGCCGGCGACAACCATGGAAATGAGTGCTAATATGCGAAGTTTCATGGAAGCCGAATTTATGGATGCGCCGCGCAAATGCAATCTATTTTTTCACTTTTTTTGCGTTGCGGGAAACTTTCCGCGCGCATATACATTTATACAAACAGGCAAGCCGCGCAAAGGCCGCGGGGGCTTGCGTCCGCTTCGCCGGACGCGGCTTTTTTAAATTCAAAACCGACACGACATGCAATATAGATTCCACGACGGCGGAAATTTTTCCAAATGCCGAATCGTAATGGCGGCCGCGATGTTTGCGGCATCGGCGCTATTGGCGCAGCCTGCGGTCCAGCCGCGGGCCCAATCCGCCGCGCAAAAATCCGGCGCGGCGGCGACCCGCCCCCCAAGCGCGCAGGCGCAGGGGCAAAACTCCGCGCAGGCGCAGGGGGCGCCGCGCTCCTCGGGGGAAATGTCGGCTTTCGGGGAAAATTTCAGCCGCCACCGCCGCGCGCCCGAGCAGTCGCCGAAAACCGGAAACGAATTGCAGGGCCCGTTCTACTTCGTGGACGAAAACCCGATGCAGGTTATAAAGGTTCTCGAAGAGCTCACGGGACAGGTCGCCATTCCCGCGGCGGGGCTGCCGAATGTGAAGATAAACTTTTCCTCAAAGGGAAAGCTGCCGCGCGACGAGGCGGCCCTTGCGATAAAGTCGCTGCTGAGCGCAAACGGCATGGCGGTAGTTCCGCTGGGCGACAAATTTTTCAAGGTATCGCCCTCGCAGGGAGTCAACGCGCAGGCGCCGGCGTACATTTCGGGCAAAGCCTCCGAACTTCCGGCGAGCAACGCGTTCGCCTCGAAATTCTACGAGCTCCAATACGTCGACATAGACACGCTCGCCCAGACCCTCGCGACTTTCGTATCCCCCAACAATGTGGCGGCTCTCGCGCTCTTTCCGCGCAGCAACGCCTTCTTCCTGACGGACACCGTCGCCAACCACCAGCGGATAGAGATGCTGCTCGAAAAGATAGACGTCGAGCCCGCCATACGCGAGGAAATCGGGTTTTTCATGCTAAAAAACGTGGGCGCCGACGACGCCAAGCGAAGGCTCGCGTCCATACAGAACGACTCCCTCAAAAAATATCTCGCCAAGACGAGCATAGAGGCCGACGACCGCACCAACCAGCTCATAGTCGTCACGCCGAAGGGCAACCTCAAACATATCAAGAAAATCGTGGACGCCCTCGACATAGACGCCCAGCCGCTGACGCGCAGCGAGGTATTCTATGTCCGCCACGGGGAATCAAAGGACGTGGCGACCGTGCTAAACCAGATAGTCAAAGGGCAGCAGTCGGCGGTCAAGAGCAACAACGCGGCGGAGGCCGCGAGGGTGGCCGCCACCAACCGCAACAACATGATGGCAAACGCCCAGAACCGCGGCGCAATAAACGCCGGCAGGGCGACGGCGCAGCCCACGAACCTCACCGCCGACCCGACGGGCGCCGCGCTGCAATTCAGCGAATACGTGACAATCGTAGCGGACGAGAGAAGCAATTCCATAGTCGCCTACGGCACCTCCACCGACCTCATGCAGATAAAGAACATAATCGACAAGGTCGACGTGGTTCTATCGCAGGTGAAAATCGACGTCATAATAACCGAAGTCACGCTGTCCGACAAACAGGTCTCCGGATTGTCCACTTTCGGGCTCGACTACTCCACAGTATCGAGCACCTCCTCCGACGGCGCGACAACCCCGCGCGGCTGGCGCGGAAACACCTCCGTGGGTTCGCTGAACGACTCGGGAGAAAAAGCCTTCACATTCTCGATAAACGAGCAGGGATTCTCGGCGGTCTTCAATATCGCCGAGGAAAACAGCAAGGTAAAAATCCTCTCCGCGCCGTCGATTGTCACCACCCACAACAAGGAGGCCACCATCAACGTGTCGCGCAAATATCCGTTCATAACGGGAACCACGACCTACAACACCGGCAACTTCCCCTCAACGCAGGACACCGTCGAGTGGCGCGACATCGGCATAATACTCGAAGTCACGCCGCTCATAGGCAACAACGGCGTAGTGCAGCTCGAAATCAAGCAGACGGCGAGCTCCGTGCTCGACTACACCGAGGTCAACGGGTCGAGGCAGGCGATAGAAGGCACGCGCGAGGCCGAAAGCTTCGTAAGCGCGCGCGACGGCGAAACCATAGTCCTCGCCGGATTGCAGCAGACGGAGATAAATGACAATGACCAGGCCGTGTGGCTGCTCTCCGACATTCCGCTTCTCGGCGAACTCTTCAAACCCACAAGCGACACTCGCTCGCGCACGGAACTCGTGATTTTCATTCGCCCCACAATAATAAAGAGCGCGGCGGTCGATTCCGTAATGAAGGATTTCGGAATGGAAAAGTCCCCGATATCGGAAGAACTCGACCTCTATCTAAAAACCGGCAGGTTCTACGACCCCGAAAAGGACGGGTTCGGCCAGGGCGAATCCGCAAAGAGTTCGGCGCTGCGGACGATACTCCCGAAGAAAAAGAACGAAGACGCCTTTGCGAACCCCGACGCGCGCAAAAAAGAAGCGGCGGAAGCGGAAAAAACGCCCGCCGGCGGCGGGGAGAAAGAAAAAACAAAGGCGCGCAGGCTCGCGCCGGGCGGCAGGAAGTGACATGAAAATCCTGTTTACGGCAATCTCGATTTGTGCCTTGGCGGCGGCGCATGCCCAGACCGGAGAGTTCGGCGGCGCCCCCGAACCCCGCAGAACTCCGCCCCGCGCGCCCCAACGCGGCGCGCAGAATGCCGCGGACAACGCAGGGCGGCAGAATCCGCAGGGGGAAAATCCGACTGGGGCGCGGCGCGGCGGTTCGCCGGACGGGAACGCCCGCCCCGCAAATGCCACCCAAGCGGAACTTCCGAATCTCGATGGAGCGGAGACACTCTTGGGCAGAAACCCGTTCGGGAACGCCCCCGCCACAAAGACGGCGAAAGACGCAAAGAACGGCGCAAGCCTCCAGCTCACTTCCGTCTGCTGCATAGACGGCAAATGGAATTTCGTAGTCACCGACGCCGGTTCAAAAGCCTCCTACGCCCTTCCCCTAAAAGGCAGAATAACCGAAGAGCTGCCGTACCGCGTGGACTTTTTCGACGAGGAGACAATGAGCGTGAGCGTCTCAAACTCCGTGGCGGAATATGTCCTGACGCTGAAAACGCCCGACGAGCCCGCGGCGGCCCCCGCGCCGCAGGCCGCCAAAAATGCGCAGCAGCAACAGCAGGCGGCCCGGCAGAACTACAATAATTTCAGGCCGTGGTTCCCCCCGCCGAGGGTGGAAGTGCCGACAGCCAAACGCATAAACAGGCGATAGAAAAAATGCCGCTTTCATACATCCGGAAAATCGAGTCCGCAAAGGCGGAATTCAAGAAGGGCCTCTCCGCGGAGGACGCCGAGAATTTCGAGGCGTGCCCCGACCCGAAAAAGCCGCGCTTCCTCCTGGAACACGGTAACTTTACGGAGTCGGAGATCGCGGGCGCGCTATCTCGGGCGACGGGAATCGAAACCGCGGAAGAGCTGGACGTCCCCGAAAACGCCGAGGCGCTGCTGCCGCTGAGGATAATAAACGAGTACCGCTGCGTTCCGCTCGCCGACGGCTCGGCGGCGTTCGCGTGGCCGCCGTCGCCCGACGCAAAAAAATGGATCTGCGCGATGTCGGGAAGAATACCCGCCGTGAAAATCGCCCCCTACTCCGCCGTGGAGGGGAAAATTTCCGAGAGCTTCGGGGTCGGCGCGGAATCGCTCGAAGGGCGCGACGCCGACGACTTCTCCGACATATCCGAGGGCGAGGCGCAGGAGGACGAAAACGCGGCAATCATAAAGTTCGTAAACGAAATCATAACCCGCGCGCTCGCCGACAGGGCGACGGACATACACATAGAGCCGCGGCGCGAAAGCCTCGCCATAAGGTACAGGATAGACGGCGACATGACGCCGGTGTCAGTGCCCGAAAACCTCGTGAAGTTCAAAGACGCGGTGGTCTCGCGCATAAAGATAATGGCGCGGCTGAACATTTCGGAAAAGCGCAGGCCGCAGGACGGGAGAATCGCGTTTACCTCGAAAGGCGGCGAGGAAATCGACATCCGCGTGTCGTCGCTGCCGACGCTGTACGGCGAGAGCGTCTCGCTTAGGCTTCTCAACCAGAAGTCGCGGCCCGTCACGATAGAAGACCTCGGCTTTCTTCCCGACGACGCGGAGAAAATCGCCCGCCCGCTTTCGCTGCCGCACGGGATAATCCTCGTCACGGGGCCGACGGGCTCGGGTAAATCGACGACGCTCACGGCGTTCATACGCCGCCTACGCTCTCCGGAAGTGCGCATAATAACGGTGGAAGACCCCGTTGAATACGAAGTCGAGGGCGTCAACCAGACGCAGGTCAACCCCGACATCGGGCTGACGTTCTCGTCCGTGCTGCGCTCCGTGCTGCGCCAGGACCCCGACATAATAATGGTCGGCGAAATCCGCGACAGGGAGACCGCCGACATCGCAATACGCGCGTCGCTCACCGGCCACCTCGTGCTGAGCACGCTGCACACCAACGATTCCGCCGGCGCCCTCACGCGCCTCGTGGACATGGGCATAGAGCCGTTTCTGATAGCCTCGTCCGTCGAGATGATACTCGCGCAGAGGCTCGTGAGGCGGCTTTGCAAATGCGCGGTTCCGGCGAACTACGCGCGCGAAAAAATCTCGTCGAGCCTCTCGACGCTCGGGCTGCCGCAGTCGGAAATAGACCTCTGCGGCGGCGCGAAAGCCCCGAAGGGCTGCGACAAGTGCCGCTCGATAGGCTATTACGGCAGGGTCGGGATTTTCGAAATACTGCTCGTGGGAGAGCAAATCCACTCGCTGATAGTCTCCCGCGCTACGGCGCGCGAAATACGCGAGGCCGCGCGCGAAAACGGCATGAGGACTTTGCAGGAATGCGGTTGGGAGCTCGTAAAGCGCGGGATTACGGGGCTCGAAGAGATAATGTGCTACGCCAACCTGACGGACGAGAGCGCCGGACATGCAAAAGTTTAAATACAGGGCTATGGGCTCCGGCGGGAAAATCGCCGAGGGCGAAATCGAAGCGGCAGACTACAAGGACGCCTGCCGAAAACTGCGCGCCGCGGCGCTGTCGCCGATTTCGGTCGGGCGCGCGGACGGCGGCGCGCGCGAACCGGCAAAGCCCGACGAAGGGCGCGCGGCTTCCGGAAATCTTGGAGGCGAAAGGACCGCCCTCGCGTTTTTCAAAAAACTCCTGCAACTTAGCGGAAGCGGCGGAATGCCGGTTGGCGACGCGCTGAAATCGCTCGCGCAAAGGTCGCTCGACAAGCGGACAAAAACTCTTTGCCGCGAGCTCTACAAGGAGCTCAGCGAGGGCCGGACGCTCGCCGACGCGCTCAAAAGATACCCCGCCCTCTTCGACCCGTGCATAACGCACCTCGTGGAGGCGGGCGAATCCACCGCAAACCTCGGGTTCGTGTTCGAAAACATAATATCGTACATAGAGGCGCGCCGCCAGCTGCGCCGCACGATAATTTCGGCGCTCGCGTACCCCGTATTTTTGTGCGTTATGGCCTCCGGCGTCGTGCTGCTCTTCCTATTCTTTATGCTACCGAGAATCGAGTCCATGATGTCGAATATCGGCGCGGGCGAAAACGGGCCGATAACGTTGATGAAAACGATAGGCTCGGTTCTGACTACGGGCGTGCCCGCAGCGGCAGCCGCCGCGATTCTGGCGGTTGCCGCCGTAAAATTCATGCGCAGGACGCCCGAAGGCCTCCTGAAAACCGACGCCGCCCTGCTGAAAATCCCCGTCATAGGAAAGATAGCGGCGGACTCCGACCTGTGCAGGTTTTCGACGCTCGCCTCCACGCTCTTCGCCTCGGGCGTCAACACGACGGAGACTTTTAGGCTGGCGGAAAAGTCGGTGAAAAACTCCCTCGTGCGCTCGCGCATTCAAAATTTCAGGATAGCGGTAAACGACGGCGCGCCTATTTCCGCCGCGCTGAAAAAGTTCGACATAATCGACAGCGAGGACATCGACATAGTGGCGGTTGGCGAACGAACCGGAAGCCTGGTGTCGGCTTTCGCGGAAATAGGGAAGTCGCACACGGAATCGCTGAACCGCAGGATAAAATTCTCGACCGGCGCGCTCGGCGGAGCCGCGCTCGCGCTCGCATTCGCGCTGGTGCTCGTTTTCGCAGTGGGAATAGTGCTCAGCATTCTGGGATTGAGCCACGGCCTGGTGGCAAAATAGATTCAATCCGGCAAAAACGCGCCGTCACCGCACCCGACGAAAACTTTCCCCCGCATCTTCCGCCGCTTTAATCTGCACTCCGCCAATCTCGGATTACGGCAAACT
>ERZ1673738.503-NODE-503-length-69767-cov-31.680471_pt1 | contig 69767 bp, 60 predicted proteins | sample MGYA00580198_ERZ1673738 | MGnify/ENA primary metagenome ERZ1673738 (study PRJEB41218, sample SAMN15661784) | gut metagenome | host: Homo sapiens | place: Canada: London | collected 2015-08-20/2019-03-30 | study: EMG produced TPA metagenomics assembly of... | reverse complement strand
TCGGGCTTTTTTATCGAGATTCGAAATTCCGCGCCCACGTCCCAGTTCCAATCCCCTTATCAATTCAGATTAAGGGCGCAGGCCTCGTAATTCGGGCTTTTTTATCGAGATTCGAAATTCCGCGCCCACGTCCCAGTTCCAAACGCCTTGGTAACAACAGGGCTCTTTTCCCTGATCGCCTATGCCGATCTGAGCCTGGCCGCAATGTCCGGACTGATGCCTATCTACGGGGCCGGACTGGCCATCGCCGCACTCGCATCCATTGCAAGCTTTATCAAGGCCTCCCGGATGCTGCAGGGCACCTCCAGCAAGGCCGTCACTGAGTTCTACAACGAGAAGGTTCACGTGGCCTACTACGAGAGCACCTACAAGGCCAAGCAGGACTGGATTTGGCAACTCGACAGAATCATCACCAACGAACGGCGCAAGAGCCTGAAAGTCGCGGAGGATATTCACAAGCTCAATCACGAAACCTGTTTTGCAACACTGCTGGGCGCGGCCTCTGCCGCATTGTTCTTTATCGACAACCTTTTGAGGTGATATGCCAAACGAACCAAGAATCCCGTCCCCGAGCCCGACACCTACCCCAGGCACTGGCTCGGGGGACTACGGAAAAAGGGGCGATTGACGCCATCAAAAAGCCCGGCACTGGCCGGGCTTCATTTATTTACGGATCAAAAACACTGAGCTTTCGGATTGTCTCCGGATCCCCTTCAGCGTACTTCCTTGCGGTGACCGCATCCGGGTGCATGTCTTCGGAGCTTGTTGCCTGGTCCTGCGTGTTCGAGTCAGCCGGTTCGGATGCCTCATCTTCAGTCAATTGCGCCTTCAGCTCCTCATACCGGGCGTCAAAGAGGTCGCACGTCTTGTTACTCAAGCAATAGCTGTGGAAGCCAATTTCTATGATGTACCTTTGCATCCAAAGCTTTCGCGTGGAAGGATCTCCGCTGTCAAGGGAAAAGTTTTTCTCTTTGTCGACATAGCTGTTGAGAAGGCACTTGCGCTCTAGGAGGGATAGCCGGTTGAACAAGCGAACTTGTCGATCCAGCGGCGCCTGTTCTTTGTGACGCAACATCTCGGCCTCTTGACGTGCTTTTTCGACTCGTTCCCGAAGAATCTGGATATGCGAGTCATACAACTTGCGCTCACCATCAAACCTTGACTCTTCGAGTCGCTTAATATGCTGCTCCTTTTGGTATTCCCACTCATTAGTGAGATACATGAGCAGCACCCAACCAATCACCGCAAGGGCACAAATCAGCACTTTGTAGCCAATTAGGAGCTCTCTTAGCGCGGCCAAGGCGTACTCCGGAGCGATGATCAAAAAAGACACCATTGACAGTGTCCCAACAACGCTCCACAAAGCACTACTTACAAGCTCCGCGTGATTGTAGAAAAAATCTATCAATCTAGGACACTTTCTGTCAAGCGAAAAAGTCATTTATTCACCCTCCGAAGAAGAATTCTCAATAAAATCAACCTCTTGTGAAAATTTTGCCTCTGCACTTTCAACCCTGTGATGGAAAGTACGCTCATTGACCTCTTTCCACCTCGCAATTTCCGATAGTTTCACCTTATTCGCCCTCGGTCCCTCGATGTACACAAGCGCCAAAACCGCCTGGTATTCCGGGTCCAAACGGTCAATCGCCTGCTGAGTGCGGCGCAACGAAAACGTATCCTTCGGCAGGTGCGAGCCGAAGACATTGCCGCGCGGCATCCCGTCCAGCTCAGGACTGTGAAGTCCGCCTCCAAAACCCTCAATCCAAGCGGCCCACTCGCGCAGCATGGCCTGAACCCACCGCAACCTAGCCATCGGTGCCCTCCCCATCGGTGCCCTCCTTCAAAGCCTGCCCAAGCGGCAGATCCCCCTGCAGCCCTTTGCCGAGCACCGGCAAACCAGAATCAAAAATTGCTTTGTCGACGATGAAGTTGACCAGACACGAATCGACTCGCAGCGCGTACATTCGCGCCGGCTCCGGCACGCGCTCGCCGAGCCCGTTGACGATCTCCTTACGATCCAAAACCGAAGGATCGGGAAGGTACTGCCTCAGGGGACTCTGCTGGACAACATCGATCAGCTTTTTGGCATCCGACTCGAGCGTACAGGAGGCGATGCGGCCGAGCTTGGCCTTCAGATCTCTCACCGCCCACCAAGAGGCGTATTGCGTCACCTTGGCCGTGCAGCGCTTGAACTCGGGGCCACGGTCAAAGAGCTCACCATGGAAGTCGCAGTAGTAGCGTCCAGCCGAGTAGCTTGAGACCCCGGCGTACTGGCAACCTTCGATTGCGCACTTTTGGACACTCATAGCCGCCCCTCCGCTTGAAGACGAACGAACCACGGACGGAAGCGCTCAAAAACTTGTTCGTCATACAACAAATCTGTAACGAACAACTCTTTGCGAATTCCGCCTGTCGGCGTCCGGTAGAACTCTTTCTTCAAAACCTCAGCCTTAGCGTCCGGATCTTTTTCGAGTTCTCTCACCCAACCCCAGAGTTGCTGTTGGTTGAGAGCAGAGTGTTTGATGGTGGCGACGTCTCCCTCGCGCGTATGCGCGCACGCCTGCGCGGGGTTTTTGTTGTTTTTATGTTCTTGTATTGTTCTTATATAGGTTGGCTCACTCTGAGCTATCGTGTTGGCTCTCTCTGAGCCATCCGTTGGCTCACTCTGAGCTATCTGTTGGCTCTCTCTGATCCATCCGTTTGGATTAGATAGCTCACTCTGAGCCATCATGTTGGCTCTCTCTGAGCTATCGGTTGGCTCACTCTGAGCCAACGATGAGGCAGGAATCTGCAGCTCATATCGGTTACCTTTGTTCCGATCCGTCTGCCGACTCAGCCATCCGGAGGTCTCAAGAACGGCCAAATGCCGCTTCACAGTTGCGGCTGAGAATCCCGAATCCATAACTATCGTTTCAATCGTGACCGGCCAGCCGTTTGAGCATCGAGTAGCTACCCATAGCGCAACGCTACGCGTGGGTCCGGACAAGCTGCTGGCTCTCAACGCAATCATGTAGTCCGTGAAGGCAATGGCCATGGCTATTCCTTCGGTTGTCCTGTCAAAACCGCAGAATCAAAGCCGGTTACTTGGGCCACTTGGTTCGCCCATTTTTTAGGAACAACACCTTTCTGGCACCATTTGCTGACGTACTGTTGGGTAATTCCAAGCCGTTTCGCCAGTTCTTTTTGCCCGCCAACAGACAGCACCACCAAACGAACGATATTGAGTTTCTTCTGTTCCATTGTTGTTTTTGATTGTTTTTAACAACGATGAAGGCACGATAACACAACAGAAAAACAATCGCAATTTCGTTCGTATCATGTTGTTTATTACAACGCCGCTACTGAGGGCCCTATGAAAAGCAAGAAGCTTTCGCGCATTGGTGAAATGCTGATCAACAATCACTTAACCCACAAACAAGTGGCAGACGAACTGGGTGTTACGCCGCAGGCTGTCGGTCGATGGGCTCGCGGTGAGTCGAAACCTTCACCTGCGAAACTGAAGGAACTTTCCCAACTACTCAACTCTTCGCTTGAAGAGTTGAAGCACAGCCGGCCAGCAGGTGTTGGTGACAACTCGACAACGGGCGATGAAATCACCATTCCGGTGTTCGCCGTGTCTCCAACTGTTTCGGCTGGCGACAAGGAATTAGTTCGTATGATCAAAGTGTCCAAAAATTGGATTCTTTCGCGAGTTCCAACAGCAAACCTGCAATCTCTGCAACTGATCAATCCTGTCGACGATTCGATGGCGCCTACCATCCCAACGACGGGGTTCGTCATTGTCGACCAATCTGTCAACAGTTTTGACCGGGACGGCGTTTTCCTTTTCGAACGGAAGGGACAGCGCTACATTAAGCGCGTGCAAAGGCTCCTGGACGGATCAATACAGGTCATCTCAGACAACACCAAATATCCACCTCAGACTGTTCCTCAAACAGAACTTCCAAGCATCTCAGTACTAGGACTTTGCCTAGTTAGTTGCACGGCTACGACTCTCTAACTGACGTTCACCATCCCGCCTCTTCGGCGGGATTTTTTTTGACTTTTATCAAAGAAACAACTAAAAAATTTCCCGCCTAGTTGTGTTTTGATTGTTTTTACTGTTGTTTATTACAACAAAATAAACTATCGTTAGACAACCGAAACAACCGTTTTGATCAATTAACAATCAGAACACAACATGCCATCCATCAACAAAGCATTCTTACTCGGCCATGTCGGCCACACCCCGAAGCTGAGTCAAACCCGCAGCGGCCAGCAAGCGACGCGAGTCTCGCTGGCCACCTCACAAACGATCTACCGCGCCGACGGCACCAAAGAGCAGCGCACCGAGTGGCACAACGTGGTCGCCTACGGCCGCCTGGCCGAGAACGTGTGCGCTTACGTCCAGAAAGGGAACCTGCTGTGGGTTGAAGGCGAGATGCACATGCGCGAATACGTGACTCGTGAAGGAGTCCAGAAGCAGGTCACGGAAGTCATTGCGACGTCGGTCCAATTTTTCAAAAACGAACCTGTGAGGTAGCCATGCTCGAAGACATCAAATGCGTGGCCTACGCACTAATCGCAGCATGCGGCGTTTACGCCTGGTTGTACGCCCTGGCATCGATGCCCGGACATTGAAGGGAAAAGGAAATGAAGAACAAAACCCCGATCAGCAAAGACCACACTGAAGAGATCTGGATGGCCTTATTGACCATGGTCGAGCACAGTCAGAAAAACGTCTTTGAGACAGCCAAGGGCTTGATTGCAGCACGCCGGCTGCTGGACCAATCCATCTCACTGCAGCAGGCAGAAAAAGATCTCAAAGATACCAAGGCACAAATCCGGAAGAAACTGGAGGAAGCCGTCTTCATCCAGAGTTTGTTTACAAGACCCGAAAGCCCGCAGATGCCTGAATCGGGCGAAGAAAGCAAAAGCTGCCGTGCACAAACGATGTGGCCGTAATCAACGCCTTGACATTTTGGGGAATCACACCATGAGCAAACTGACTTCCAAAGCCAAAAAACAGATGTGGAAAACGATCCGACGCGGCGTCGAACGCGGGACCATCCGGAGCAACAAAGACGCTGTAAAGGCCACTCTGACCCTTGGATGCGCCTACGCAGTGCTCTTCAGCCCTGCATTCGAGGCCAGAACCCGAGCAATCAGGTCAATGATTCGTCAGAAACCTCAAGAATCTGATCCCGTTTTGTGACCCTTTTTGTCGTAATCGTCAACGTCTTTCTGGAGCTTTTTCCAATCGGTCTTTTTGTTTTCCTTGTCGACATCCTTTTTAAGCTCATCCCAATTGATTTGCTTGTCAAAGTTTTCGATGGCGTCAAAAAGATCCTTTTTCAGAACTCATTATTCCCTCCTCGGGTTGTGGTTAATCGGACGTCAAACTGGGTCGTCTGACACACCGATGATCTCACCCGGGGAGAGAAATCACAAACGAATAAGCGGACTTTTCACATGAAAGTCATCAACTTCAAAACCCTCTGTAACTACGTCACGAAATCCGTGATTTGGAACTCGCAGCCGGTCGATGCCGGCAGCAAGACCGAGCGGATTTCGCGCTGGGAAAGCGACGATGGTGCCGTACTGACAATTTCTGAATGCCCGGACTACGAGCTCAACTTCGTCACGTATAAGCCAGCACAAACGGCCAAGGAACCTTCGCCCAAGCGCGGGTACCTAACAGACCACGAGCTGCAGTACGTCAATGGGCTGCTGGCACGCCGCCAGTCCGGATCACCGATTGACAACTGGCCGCTGTCAATCACCACAGAAATGCGAGGCGGCGACCGCTACGCATCGATCACGACCACCTACGAGACTCAGGCCGAGAAAGGCACTTGGAAGCACCAGGTCACAGCTCTGCCGGGCGACAACAAGTCGACGATCCAGTACCAGTGCGAAAGCTACGGCAAAGACGGCCTGAAGCTTCACAACACCCTTGTCACACGAATCTACAAACAAATCATTGGAAAACCGGAATGAGATTTGTAACCCCCATGGCCAAGGCATCGTCCCCGGCCGAAATGACTGTTGATCAGTCGCTCGATGAAGTCAAACTGCGCATCGCACGTCTCGAACGAGCGGTTGAAGACCACATACGCCTCACCACGGCCACGCTGTACCAGGCCAAAGAGCTGTGGAAGCCCTGCTGGATGCCTGTGCAACCCGACGGTACACACTTCAGCCCCGACTATGACGGCTGGTACTTGGTGACCATGCTTAACGATGCTGACCAGCCCTACGTCGAATACCTTTTCTATGACGCCGACGAAGACCAGTTCGACGGTTACGACTGGATCGACATCAAAGCCTGGGCAGAGATGCCGAAGCCCTATCAGGAGACGGAATAATGACCGCCAAAATCATCACCGACGCCCAAGTCGAATCGCATATTGCCAAGCTGCGGGAGATGGCCGGCTCTAACGACCTCAAAGAGATGATCCGGGCGGAGCTTAGGTACTGCGACAGCGCCTACGCCTGGCACCGTCGCACGCGCGAGTTTTGCGCCCGCTTTGGCATTTGGTACGTGACAGCGTTGGCCGGCATCGCCTCCGGACTCGGTCTGCACTACTGGATCGCCGACAACTTCGGCCCAATGGCCGCCGGCGCCTCCGTCATCGCCGGCTTGCCGATCGCCATCTGCGGCTTTGTTTGGCTTTGCAGTCACTGAACGGAGGCAAGCATGAAGGAATGGTTTCAGATCATTTTTGGGCTGGCCATACTGGCGGCAATCGCACTCCTATCGCTAGGAATGGTGTGCGCCGGCATCAAGTTTTGGGTGGATTTGTTTTGATTGATAGGGAAGAAAATGAGAACACGCAGAAAAGACGAAGTGACGTTCCCGGCTCCCGCGCAACTGTTGCTTTCGGACACCGAGGTTGCGGCCATGCTCGGTATCGGAGTGAGTACCGTCTGGAAGAAGACGAACGCGGCGGATAGTGACTTCCCGCAACCGTTTTACATCACGGAACGAGCCCGGCGCTGGAGGAAGTCTGACATCCTCAAGTGGGTCAAGGGACTCAATCACGACAAGGCCGCGCAGCCAGCTTAGAAACAGAGACCCCGCCGAAGTAGCGGGGTCTTGTTTTAAGGTTGGTTTGCAGGCGCCGGGACACCATGAGTGATGTACGCCGAGCCTTTATCGTTAGCAAAAATCTTAACCGCCGTTGTTTGTTCAAACGTAAGGCATAGCAAATGATGCAAGGACAACACTAAATCCTGCAACTTGTCGTCAGACTCAAGTGATTGAACATTTAAGCCATAATCCTTTGCCTGACGTCGCGTGATATGCCGGACATGTGTCTTCGAAAAATCCTTTTCGCCAAGCAATTTCTGAATTTTCTTGATTTTTTCAGCAGCGCCCTTATCACCGGCCAGCATCCCTCGTTCTAGGGATTTCGTCAAAATATCATTTGACCAATCAATGGCATTTTGACATTCGATCAAAAACCCAGGAGGCAATTTCCCGACAATCGCTTGCCACATTGGAAAAGTACCCGGTCGCTTTTCTACCTCTTCGCAAGCCTTCTCAAATTCAGCAATGTACGACTGAGCTGCAACACCATTGATCTGCGGGTCAACAGGTCCTATGCTCGACTGATTCCCCATCCAAATCTCTTTACAGGAAACAGCAATCAGAGTTCCACCAGACATTGCTAGCTGTGGAACAAACGCACGGATATTGCCCTCGTAAAGCTCATACAAATAGTCGATCAATGACTCTGTAGCATCAACACGGCCGCCCGGCGTGTGCAGAATAAGATCCAACCCGCGTTTTCTCGCATCCTTCTTGGGGCAACAGGCCATAAACCCGTTTTTGTCTTCATCCGAAATGCTGTAATTAGCTCCTACCTTGGGCTTCTGTAACCACCCTGAGTAGTAGACCATCACATTGCGCCCCGTATGTTTGGAAATTTTCTTTAGAAGATCATTTCTCAAAACATCGTGAGGGTTATGCGTCCGAATGGATTCCAAAATTTCATTCCACGTCGGCATCCGTCAACTCACAAAACAGTAGATCCCGACACAGAAGAACGACACTTTCTGAGGTCTTCTGGACTCCAGGCAAAAGGACCGTACACCGGAACGAATTCGCCATTATTCGTGCCAAAAGAGAACGGACTACGTTCTATCTTTTTCTTCAACTCCAGACTTTTGTCAGACATTTTTTTGTTCTGGAAGTCTTTCTTTTGTTCTTTCATTGCTTTTTCCTCACGCCTCAAGTCAACACGTTAAGCCGGAGCAATCTGCATCAACTCTAGACCATAGAAGTCTACACAACAAGACAAGCTTATTTAAGCTCAGATAAACAAAACTTGCCCCATGCATCAAACACCTCACGCATGTCACCGAGCGCCTGCTCGCGGTCATAAGCACACTGATAGGACTCATTGCGGTGATCCAGGCAGCTCTCCCGGAGATCTCGAGGAAAGGCCTTATGACCGTATCCTCGCGCATCCTTGGCCCACGTGTTGAATGTCGCACGCGCGCAGCCGTGCAGAGTCACGATGCGAGGTTTGCCGGTTCGATCTTTTTGATCCGGATCCACCCAGCCGATACGATCAATTTTGCGCTGTTTGTTGTGCATACGCTTGATGAGCGCCCGGACAGCGTCGCGCGTCAAAGGAGACGGAAGGCCTCTATAGATGTTCGGAAAGACCAACTGCACATCATCTGACGGATACCTCGGGGTTGCTTTCAAAAGTTCCACTGCTTGCGGACTCAGAGGCGTCTTGCGGTCAAACGGGATCTTTTCGCTCTTGACCTTCATGCGCTCTCTGGGAATCACATGCAACCAGTTGCCTTCGTCATCCTGTTGTATCTCGTCCCATGTCGCCTCTCTGGCCGTCGTGTTTCGTGCTGCCGTCAGAATGGCAAATGCAAGGCAGCGAGCCGTCTGGCTAACCGGCACCAACTCCATCAGTGCCTTAAAGAACGCCGGCATACGTTTGGGAGGCAATGCCGGCTCGTGTCCGCCGGCAGGTCGATCCAGCGGAAGCAGGTCCCCAAGCTTGCCGTCTTTGACAATGCAAGGATTGATCATCGGCGGGATCATCTCGGAGCGCATCGCCCAGTCAATGGCCTGCCGAGCGTCCGACAGAATACGCTCGGGTGTGTCGACCATCGTGCGCCATTTTTCTGCCAGAGCGTCGTAAAACATCTGCGCCGTCAATTGCGTCACCGGGCACACACGCAACGACTCAGGGATATGGTTGCGAAAGAACCCGTCCCAAATCTGGGTTTTGCTCTTAGAGGTCTTGCTCCATTTACCTCGAGCCTCGTTGAACTCGATCCACTGTCGGATCAGTTTTTCAAACGTCAGGATGTCAAGCGCTTCACAAATCCCCTCGCGCTCGCGTCTGAGCGCGTCTCTACGCTCTTTTTCCTCCTTGGCAGGGTCTACCCCTTGCTTGACCTTCTCTTTCCATTCTGCGGCTTTTTTGAAGGCCTCTGCAAGAGACATGTCCGGATACTTGCCGAGAGTGAAGGTTCTGTTGATGGATCGCTCACGCAGCACAAAATACTTTGCGGTTTCCCCGTTCTTGAGCGTCATTACCCAAACGTACAAGCCTGGAACAACCCCGCATGCCGTGTGCTTTGTAATGGACTTGATTTTCTTCTCTGTGATAGGCGCAACGATTTTCATGCCCAAAACCCGCTCAACACATTGAAAATAAAGGAATTTTTATTTTTATTGGTAGAAAGAAAAACGCCGATCGTTTTACGGCTTTTCATTACTACCGTAGATTACTACTTGTATTTCTACCAAAAAACGCGAGCAGTAGACAAAAGATGGCAAGGCTTAATGTGACGCTACAATGCAAGGCATCGAGCTGAACGCCTTGGATGGCGGGGAATGCGTAGAAGAAGATAATAAAAAAAGAGACGTGATAACACGTCTCTTCCTGGAATTATGGTCGGGGCGGCGGGATTCGAACTCGCGACCCCTTGCACCCCATGCAAGTGCGCTACCAGGCTGCGCTACGCCCCGAACGAGTTGCGCATTATGCGGCATTCGAAAAAAATTTTCAAGTCATCCACCGCATAAGCCGCAAATTTTTCTTTGAGTGTGAGTCGAGAGACGATCTCCTTTCGAATCTGTCTCTTACTTCGTCTTCGTCAAAACAGCCGACAAGTCCTTGAGTTGATTGACGAAATTGGAAACCTTGCCACGCAACAAGGCGTTTTCGGCTTCCAATCGGTCAAAGGCTGCCGCACGTGCGTTTTCGTTAGTGGCCGAATACTGCAATGCAGTCGCCAGTTCGCTCTGCTTCGACGCCAATTCACCACGAGCCGTCGTCAGTTCTTCATTGAGCTGGGCCAACTGAGCGCGAGCGGCAACGAGCGCTTGGTTGACCTGAGCCAGTTCATCCGTCTTGGCCTGCAGAGCCTGACTCGTCTCGAGAACCTTAGCGACTTCGGCCGACAGCAGCTCTTGAGCGCTTGCCGTCTTCTGACGTTCTTCTGCAAGCTGAGACTGAAGCGACTGAACTTCACCGCGAAGATTCGCAAGCTCGGCAGCCGCTGCGCGATGAATTTCGTCCATCGGCATGGCACCGGATTCGGCCGCAGTGTGAGCTGTCTCTTCGCTCTTTACGGTTTCAGGAGCAGATTCCTGCACGGGCTCGACGACTTCAGGTGCCGGTACAACTACCTCGGGGGCTACTTCGACCTGGGGTTCGGGCGTTACTTCCTGAACGGGCGCAGCTTGTTGCGGTTCAGCCTTCGCTTCTACTGTTTCGGCTTCCTTTGCCTTGCCGGAGTAGTCGACCGGGAAAGCCATCTCCTGTTTCAGACGCCCCTTAGCCTGCTCAATGGTCAAGTGTTCGACGTACAGCAGCGTCTTGATGCGGTTAATGAGCGAAATATCCGAAGCGTTGTACATGTGCTTCGGTTTGGAGTCGTCTGCGGTTAACTCCGGAAAATGTAGCTCCCAATAACGCAGAATGTAGGGAGCAAGGCCACACTGTGCAGAGACTTCCTGCAGCGAATAAAAACGACCGGACTGATTGTTGTCGCTCATTTGAACTTTCTTTCTTCTAGACGAGAAAAAAACCGACGAACATGAAAAAGGTGCGTCGGTTTTCTGAAATTTTTGATCCGAAACCGCACGCGGCAAATTAGCCCGTAAAGTTTAGCGGATCAGAGCGCTCTTGTTGGCCCGATCAGGCTCCTTCCTGCGGCACAGGCCCGGAATATCCGGCCACAGCATCACGCATGAACGGTGCCGGCAGGAACGTCACCACGCGCCGAGCGCTGATCTCGTAAGGCGCGCCCGTACGAGGGTTGCGACCGGGACGAGCCTGCTTGTCGCGGGTGCTGAACGTCCCGAAGTTCGCGAGCTTGATTTCGCGACCTTCGGAAAGCGCCTGTTGCATCTCGTCGAAAATCGAATCAACCACCTCGTTGGCTTCGGCGCGGGACAAACCAACATGTTCCTTGAGCATTTCAATGAAATGCATCTTCGTAACTGTCGGCATCGTCCCTTCCGTGTTCGGGAACATGGCATCAAGCGAGCTGCTGATTGAGCTTTGATTATCCATCTTTATTGTTTTTTCAAATTAAATCAAAAGGGTGTCGCATTCTACAGGAAAATTTTCTTCCTGTTATTTGCGAAGCGTCGCACCCAATTCAGCAAACGCCCGTTCTACTGCCTCAAAAGCTGCTTCGGCTTCTTTTTCGCCAATGGCCTCGGCTCCCTGAGTCGAAAGCGTCAGGCGGAATGCCATGCTCTTTTCGGCGGAAGCTTCGGGACGATAGACGTCAAAGAGATCGAGCGACTCAATGATCATCGCTTCGGGTTTCGTGCGACGGATGCGAGAAACTGCGTCCTGCAGCTGTGCGCAGGTCACGTCATTGGGCACCGTCACGCTGATGTCGCGGTGAACCGGCTGGAACTTGCTGACAGCACGAGCGCTCGGCACGTCGAGTTCGCACAACGGCGCCACTTCGAGCTCAAACACCACCGGGGGCTTGGACAGTTCGTAGGTACGGCACACCTTCGGATGAAGTTCACCGACAAAGCCAACGCCCTTGCCATTGACGATCACTCGAGCGCAGCGACCGGGGTGCATTGCGGGATGCGTAGCAGCTTCAAAAGTTGCCTTCAGGGGAGCGATCAGGTTTTCAACGTCGCCCTTGACATCGAAGAAGTCCACCGAACGCTTGGCTTCGGCCCAGCAATCTTCGTGAGCATCGCCGTAAACGAGGCCGGCCACATGCATAGGCTGGCGCACTCCCTTCACAGACGTTTCGCTGTCGCCGATTGACTCGTCCGGGAAGAACACGCGACCCAATTCGAAGACGCGAACGTTTTCAGCCTTGCGGTTGAGGTTAAAGCGCAAAACATCGACGAGGCCGCCCAAAAGCTGCGTGCGCATCACAGAAAGCTGGCTCGCGATCGGGTTGAGCAGACGAATCGGCTGTTCGTTGCCGGCAAAGTCCTTTTCCCACTGTTCCTGAACGAAGCTGAAGTTTACGAGCTCCTGGTAGCCGAGGCCGGCAAGAGAGACGCGAAGCGCGTGATTGGAGCGCGTGCCTTCAGCGGGGCAGCGCATGGCGCAGCGGGCAAGCGGCGGCAAATCGGGCAATTTTTCGTAGCCGTACAGGCGAGCGACTTCTTCTACGAGATCCTCTTCGATTTCGATGTCAAAGCGATAAGCGGGGCTCTTCACCACAAAGTCCGAACCTTCGCGCGTGAATTCGAAACCAAGGCGCGTAAAAGCTTCGGCCATAAATTCGTCGGAAATATCCACGCCGACGATCTTGCGGCAGCGATCCGGGCGCATGCGAACAACGCGAACGGCCGGCAGATTGACGCACTGATCGTCAATGGGGCCAACGCGGGTTTCCGGCGTGCCGCAGATCTCAAGCACGAGCTTGGTAACGTAGTTCATATGATCCACGTTCGAAGCCCAGTCCACGCCGCGTTCGAAGCGATAGGCGGCGTCCGTCGAGAAGTTGAGCTTACGGCAGCGACCCTGGATAGCCACCTGCTGCCAGAAGGCCGCTTCAATGAAGACGTTGACCGTATCGTCGGTGATTGAGGTCGGTTCGCCGCCCATGATGCCGGCGACGGCCTGAGGACCGGCTTCATCGCACACGACGCCGAAATATTCATTGAGTTCGGGAGTCTGACCGTTGAGCAGTTCAAGCTTTTCGCCCTTCTTGGCCCAGCGAACTGTCACGTCGCCCGTGAGCTTGTCGAGATCAAAGAAGTGCGTGGGACGGCCGAGCTCAAGCATCACGTAATTGGAGATGTCGACCAGAGCGGAAATGCTGCGCTGACCGGAACGTTCCAGACGATCCTTCATCCACTGCGGCGTCGGAGCCTTGGCGTTGAGCCCCTTGATCACTCGGCCGGTAAAGCGACCGCACAGATCCGGAGCTTCGATATGCACGGGTTTGACGCATTCGCACGTCGGCGCCACGGCGTCGAACTTGGGCATGTTGAGCCGGGCACCGGTAATGGCATGTACGTCGCGCGCAACACCGACGATCGACAAAGCGTCGCCGCGGTTGGGCGTGAGCTTGATTTCAAAGCGCTTGTCGTCAAGCTTGGCGTATTCTCGGATATTCATGCCGACGGGGGCGTCTGCAGGCAGAATCCACAAGCCCTGGTGGTCTTCGTTGATGCCGAGTTCACGAGCCGAGCACAGCATGCCGAAACTTTCGACGCCGCGCATCTTGGCCTTCTTGATCTTGAAGTTGCCGGGCAACACGGCGCCGATCGTGGCGCAGGGCACCTTGACACCGGTTTTAACGTTAGGAGCGCCGCAAACAATCTGCAGAAGCTCGGGAGCGCCCACATTCACCTTGCAAACATGCAGGTGATCGGAATTTTCATGATCAACGCAGTCGACAACTTCGGCAACCACCACGCCTTCAAAAGCGGGCGCAATCGTCGAGCAATCTTCAACTTCAAGACCGGCCATAGTCATGGCTTCGGCCAGTTCGTCGCTCGTCAAGTCGGGATTGACGACACTGCGCAGCCATTCTTCGGAAAACAACATTTTTCTAACTCCTCACCGATTATTTGAATTGGCGCAAGAAGCGCAGATCGCCTTCAAAGAACAAACGCAGATCGTCGATGCCATAGCGCAACATCGTCAGGCGTTCAAGACCGGAGCCGAAGGCAAAACCGATGTACTTCTCAGGATCCAGACCGTAATTGCGGATCACATTCGGGTGCACTTCACCTGCACCGGAAATTTCAAGCCACTTGCCCTTGCGCGGACCGCTCGTAAAAGCCATATCTACTTCGACGCTGGGTTCGGTGAACGGGAAGTAGCTCGGACGGAAGCGAACCTTGAGATCTTCCGTTTCAAAGAAGCGACGCAGAAAGTCCGTATAGACACCCTTGAGATCGGCAAAGGAAATGTTTTCTGCAACCCACAGACCCTCGACCTGATGGAACATCGGCGAATGCGTGGCGTCGCTGTCGACACGGTACGTGCGGCCCGGCGCGATTACTTTGATCGGAGGCGTATGGGTACGGGCGTAGCGCACCTGCATCGGTGAGGTATGCGGACGCAGCGGCAGCTGCATGCCCTTTTCGTCACAACGGTCCACGTAGAAGGTGTCCTGCATGGAACGGGCGGGATGGTTGGGAGGGTTGTTGAGCGCGGTAAAACTGTACCAATCGCTTTCGATTTCAGGACCGTCGGCAACATCAAAGCCGATGGAAGCAAAAATCTCTTCAATGCGCATCCAGGTGCGGATCACGGGATGGATGCCGCCGCGTGCAATGCGACGGCCCGGAAGCGTGACGTCAACCGCTTCGGCAGCGAGCTTGGCCTGCATGGCAACGTCGGCGAGTTCTTCGCGACGGGCGTTCAAAAGCGCCTCGACCTGAGCCTTTGCCTTATTGATAGCCGGACCGCGTTCTCGCTTCTGTTCCGGCGTGAGGCCGGCCAGACCACGCATCAGCGCAGTGATGGCTCCGTTCTTGCCGATGTATTTTGCTTTGGCGTCTTCGAGCGCGGCATTCTGTTGAGCGGCCGCAAAATCGGTGCGTGCCGATTCCACGATTTGCACTAAATCATCCATTTCTACACACCCGGTGGATTTCAATCAATTGTCTTTTCGATACGGTCCTGCGTAAATCTGCTCGACTGCACACAAGCCCGTTTCAACCGTCACATGTTCGTAGGAACACGATACGCAATTTTGGCGGATTTTCGGAAAAAAAAAGAGGCCCGGTCACTTTTCAGCACCGAACCCCTTTTTTTGGATCGAACCGCCGCCCTCAGCAATACTGTCAGCGAACGGTTCTACACATGCTCCCTGCTCGGATTAAGCCAGAGCAGCCTTGGCCTGAGCAACGAGGCTGGCGAAACCGGCCTTGTCAAACACAGCCATATCAGCCAGAACCTTGCGGTCGAGCATCACGCCAGCCTTCTTGAGACCGTTCATGAAGCGGCTGTAGGTCATACCGTTGGAACGGGTTGCAGCGTTGATACGGGCAATCCACAGACGGCGGAACACGTGCTTCTTGTCGCGGCGGTCACGATAAGCGTACTGACCAGCGCGCATAACAGCCTGCTTAGCAACGCGGAAAACGTTGTTGCGACGCAGACGGAAGCCCTTAGCGAGGGCAAGAATCTTCTTGTGACGGGCACGAGCCGTCACGCCACGTTTTACTCGGGGCATCTCTATCCTCTCCTCTTATTAAGCGTAAGGCATCATGCGGTGAATCGACTTGCTGTCAGACTCGTGGATGGTGACCATACCGCGGAGGTGACGCTTGTTCTTCGTCGAACGATGGGTCAGGATATGACGCTTGGTGGCGTGGGCACGCTTGATGGAACCGCCAGCGCGGACCTTGAAGCGCTTGCTCGCAGCCTTCTTAGTTTTCATCTTCGGCATTTGCCGTATTTCCTTATGATTTGTCGGAACTCCAGGCGCGGAAAACTTCGTTCCCGACTTCTTTTGCCCGCCCCGACTTTTAAAAAGCCTGAAGTGCAATTTTCTTGCACTTCAGGGCGTTAAGAGCGTGTGATTATACACGCATTTTTATTTTTTGCGCTTGGGAGCAAGCACCATAATCATTTGGCGCCCTTCAAGCTTAGGCTGCAGTTCGATCTGGGCCTCTTCAGCGAGCTCGTCGCGGATGCGATGCATGATCTGAGCCCCCAAGTCCTGGTGGGCCATTTCACGGCCGCGATAACGCAACGTGACCTTGGCCTTGTCGCCATCGGCCAAGAAGCGACGCAGAGCGCGCAGCTTGGTCTGGTAATCATTTTCGTCAGTGGCGGGGCGGAACTTAACTTCCTTAACCTGAATCACCTTCTGACGAGCCTTCATTTCCTGAGCTTTCTTCTGCTCCTGATAGCGGAACTTGCCGTAATCCATCAGGCGGCAAACCGGCGGCTGGGCGTTCGGCGCGACCTCAACGAGATCCACGTCGTAGTCTTCAGCCATCCGAAGCGCTTCGGCAGTCGAAACAATACCGATCTGAGCGCCGTCAACGCCCGTCAGTCGAACCTCAGGTACCCGAATCTCACGATTGATTCGGTGATTGCGATCTTGTGCTATGGCACGTCTCCCAAAATAGTTTTTTTACCGACGCGCCTTCGCTAAGGCGCGTTCTGATCAATTGTCGATCAATCGTCCGTGTTCTTGCGTGACTGATCTTCGCTCACCACACGGGCAATAAATTCCTCGATAGGCATGACGCCGAGGTTTTTGCCTCCGCGCGCACGCACGCTGACCGTGCCGGACTGCGCTTCCTTGTCGCCGACAACGGCGATGTAGGGCAGTTTCTGCAAAGTCAGTTCGCGGATTTTATAGTTGATCTTTTGACTGCGCAAATCTTCAATGACACGAATTCCGGCTTCGCGCATCTTTCGTGCAACATCGGCCGCAAATTCGGACTGTGCATCGGTAATGGAGGCCACGGCGACCTGCACCGGCGAGAGCCACACAGGCATTGCGCCGGCGTAGTGTTCGATCAACATGCCGATCCAGCGTTCGAGCGAGCCGAGAATGGCGCGGTGCAGCATCACCGGCACTTTACGCGAGTTGTCTTCGGCAACGTATTCGGCTCCGAGGCGGCCCGGCATTTGGAAGTCCACCTGGATCGTACCGCACTGCCACGTACGGCCAAGACAATCCTTGAGGTGGTACTCGATCTTCGGGCCGTAGAAGGCGCCTTCGCCTGGCAGGATTTCATAAGGCAGACCGCAGGCGTCGAGCGACTCGATCAGAGCGGCTTCGGCCTTGTCCCAAACGGCATCTTCGCCGATACGCATTTCCGGACGGGTCGCCACCTTATAGAGAATGTCCTCAAAGCCGAAGGTGTGATAGACGTCGCGCACGATGCGAGTGAAGTCCATGCATTCCTTCAGGATCTGATCTTCCGTGCAGAAAATGTGACCGTCGTCTTGGGTAAAGCCGCGCACGCGCATCAGACCGTGCAAAGCGCCCGAAGGTTCATTGCGATGGCACTGACCGAATTCGCCGTAGCGAAGCGGCAGATCGCGGTAGCTGCGCAAACCGGCGTTAAAGAGCTGGATGTGCCCCGGGCAGTTCATCGGCTTCAACGCGTAGTAGCGGTTTTCCGATTCGGTCGTGAACATGTTGCTGCGATACTTGGCCCAGTGACCTGAACGTTCCCAGAGTGAACGATCGAGCAGCTGCGGCGCCTTCACTTCCTGGTAGCCATTTTCGCGATAGATGCGGCGCATGAACTGTTCGACGACCTGCCACAGCGTCCAGCCCTTGGCATGCCAAAAGATGAGGCCCGGAGCTTCTTCCTGCAGATGGAAGAGATCGAGCTCCTTGCCCAAACGGCGATGGTCGCGCTTTTCAGCTTCGGCAAGCATCGTGAGATAGGCTTCCTGATCCTCCTTCTTTGCCCAGGCCGTGCCGTAGATGCGTTGCAGCATTTCGTTCTTGCTGTCGCCGCGCCAGTAGGCACCGGCCACCTTCATGAGCTTGAAGACCTTGAGCTTGCCCGTGCTCGGCACGTGAGGACCGCGGCACAAGTCCGTGAAGTCACCCTGGCGATAGAGCGAAATGATTTCGCCCGCGGGAATTTCGCTGATGATTTCAGCCTTGTAGTGTTCGCCGATGCTCTTAAAGTAATCAATGGCTTCGTCGCGCGGCAGCGTGTAGCGCTCAAGCGGGATGTCCTTCTTCACGAGTTCCTTCATACGCGCTTCGATCTTTTCGAGATCTTCGGGCGTAAAAGCGCGTTCGAACTTGAAGTCGTAGTAAAAGCCGTTTTCGATGGCCGGTCCGATCGTCACCTCGGCCGTCGGATACAGCTCTTTAACGGCCTGAGCCATCAGGTGCGAAGTCGAGTGGCGGATCAACTCGAGAGCTTCGGGGTCCTTTGCCGTAATGATGGCAACCTTGGCATCCGTTTCAACGACGTGAGACAGATCGACGAGCTTGTCGTCAACCTTGCCGGCGAGAGCCGCCTTGGCAAGGCCGGCACCGATGGATGCTGCGATGTCGCCCACAGAGAGCGGCCCTTCGTATTGACGAACAGAACCGTCGGGCAAAGTGATGGAAAGCATTTCTATTCCCTTTCGTTTTTAGCGTTGCGCAAATGGCTTCACGCGCGGCTGAAATAAAAAAAAGAGTGCTGACTCTGTGAGCCGCACTCTTTTCCTATTCAACACCCTCGCGCGCCCGCAGACTTACTGTTTGCAGGTCTTCGTCGTTCGTACGATCTTAGACGCGCACATTTGCTAGGTGTCTCCAAAAAATTCTGGTAGGCACAATTGGACTCGAACCAACGACCCCCACCATGTCAAGGTGATGCTCTAACCAACTGAGCTATGTGCCTGAGAGATGCGAACTATACCCGTGCTTTTTCAGGAATGCAAATCTTTTTTCGAATTTTTCTCAACTTTTTTGCGTGTTTACGCATAAGTTATTGATTTTACTGTAAAACAATTTTTCAGACAAATTTTCTGAAAATGCGAAAAATCGGCATCTTCAACAGTTGACGCTCGTTTCTCTTTTTCGTTGCTTCGTAGTGAAAAAAAAAGCCGCCAAGACGAATCCCGACGGCTCTCGGAAACATCAGGCGCGGCGTACGCTCATCACGCCTTTGAGTTCACGCAATTGCGAGAGCGAACGGCGAAGATCTTCCGACGAGCGAATCTCGATCGAGATGCGCATATGCGCGTCCCCCTTCACATTGACCGTGTTCAGACCCGTGATGTTCTGCTTTTCCCGCATAAACACTTCGCTCACATCTTTGAGCAACCCTTGACGGTCTCGCGCCACGATGTAGATATCGACCGGGTAGACCGCTTCGGTCTGGTTGCCCCAGCCCACTTCAATCATGCGTTCCTGATCGTTGGCTACAAGGTTCTTGACGTTGGGGCAGTCAATGCGATGAATCGTAACGCCTCGACCGCGCGTAATAAAGCCAATGATTTCGTCGGGCGGGGCCGGATGGCAGCACTTTGCAAGCTGTGTCATCAAACTGTCGATGCCGACAACAAGCACATTGGACTTGTGGCTCTTTTGCGCTTGAGAGCTTCTCACGAGCACTTCGGGTTGAGGCTCAGGTTCTTCAATTTGTGGCTGCACGGCCTGTTCGAGCGCCTTGAGGCTGAACTCTTCCTTGGCAAACGCCACGCACAAATCGTCAACCGAGTCGTAGCCCAGGCGCTTGGCGAGTTCTTCGAGCTTGACGGCCGTCTTACCCAAACGAGCAAGTTCCTTGTCGAGTCGTTCGCGACCAGCCTGCGTCTGTTCCGCAAGCTTTTGCGCGTTGAACCACTGACGCACCTTGGTGCGGGTGCGCGCGCTCACGGCAAAGCCAAGCTCAGGATTGAGCCAATCGCGCGAAGGTCCGCCCGTCTTTGCCGCCACGATTTCAACGGTTTGACCGGTCTTAATCTGCGTATTGAGCGGAACCATCTGGCCGTCAATGCGCGCGCCGCGGCAACGATGACCAAGCTCGGTATGCACTTGATAGGCAAAGTCGATCGGCGTCGCCTCCTTTTGGAGTTCCACCACTCGCCCCTGAGGCGTGAGCGCATAAACGTGATCGTCCTCAAGGCCGGGTTCGGCGGGAGGCGCCACATCGCTCTTCCAATCGAGCAGCTGACGCAACCAGGCCACGCGCTGCTCTTCGGCTTCAGCGCCCTTGTCCTTGTTGGAATTGCCGGTTTCCTTGTAGCGCCAGTGCGCGGCCACGCCAAGTTCTGCAAATTCGTGCATCGCACGAGTGCGGATCTGCATTTCCACGGGACGTCCGTTGGGATCGGTCACCACGGTATGAAGCGACTGATACCCGTTGGGCTTGGGATTGGCGATGTAGTCGTCGTACTCCTTGGAAAGCACGGTGAAGTTTTCGTGCACCAACGACAGCACTTCGTAGCAGTGCTCCACCGTATCAACAATGATGCGCACCGCACGAATGTCAAAGAGCTGATCAAAGCGCAGATGCTTGCGGACCATCTTTTTGTAGATGGAATAGATGTGCTTCGGGCGACCGCTTACTTCGGCTTCGATACCGTTGGCCTTCAGCAGCATCTGGATGTGCTCGACGCAACCGCGCATAAAGGCTAAGCGCTGCTCGCGTGTTTCATCGAGCTCTTTGGAAATCTCGTTGTAGGTTTCAGGCTCCGTGAAGCGCAAAGAGAGATCCTCGAGCTCCCACTTCATCTGCCAGATACCCAGACGATTGGCCAGAGGCGAATACAAGGCCAGCGTTTCACGACCGTATTCGTCTGCCCCCGGTGCACGCGACTGCGCAAACCAGCGCAGCGTCTGCAGACGGCTTGCCAGACGCAAAACCACCACGCGCAAATCGTGGCACATGGCCAAAAGCATGCGACGAAGTGCTTCAGATTGATAGACAGCACCGCTCTCGCGGTTGTCGGAACGAGCGCGCTGACTGACATGCATCAGCTGCTCGAGATCTCGCACAAGCTGCAAAACGTTCTTGCCGAACGTCTTTTCGATCCAACGATCCGCATCATGGATGCAGTCCGTGACGGAAAAGAGGTAGGCCGCAACGATCAATTCGTCGTCGTTACGGACGCCTTTCAGAATTTCAGCCATGCCGTCGGCATGGGCCAGTCGGGGTTCTCCGGTGTAAAGCTTTTGATCCAGATAAAGCGGTTCGACCAAGCTGCGGGCCAACTTCCAGTCCACCGGAGCCGCTTCCCCGTCTGCCTCGGGGGTCTTGACCTCGATGTCTTCTTTGTGCTGCATGTTTCTCTCTTCTTTTCGTTTTGCATGCTCACGGCCTGCGGTGGCATGCAACTGTCTTTCCGAACTAAGTGCGGACAAAAAAATAATATCCGCCAAGGCGTTACATTCTACCGCCCCATTAATTCCGTCAAGGATGTTGCAATCAATCGAAACAGGCAAACACAGGCTGACGCACTTTGGCAAATGCAAGCATGGGCCGACCGCGCAGGCAGAACTCGCTCATGCGCTCCCGCCTGCGCAAGCCTTCCGCCAGCCTTTAGAAAAGCTGCCGGTACTGAAGCGAAAGCGAGCCGGACTGCTCCCGATCCGAAGCACGTTCATAATTGCCTGCCAACAGCAGAGTCCAGGCGTAAGGCTCCGTTTTGCCTTCATGGTTTCGGCTCCAGAAGTACGATTTGGAGTCCGAATATCCGCTGCTCGCAAGCTCGATCCCCGCCTGCAGTCGCACGGCAAAGCGCTGCGCACTGTCGTAGGAGGCCACCGACGAAGCGCTTCCGTCAAACAATCGGCTTTCGATTTCCCAATCGGTATGACCGACAGAAGTACGCATGGAAACACCAAACTGCGGTTTCACGCTCACAAGGTCGGCAACGTCAAACCGCCAACCCGCATCGGCTCCCACTTCCAGGGTTCCCCAGACACGGTTGTCCGCAGTGGTCTTGAATCCTTCACCGGCCACTGCGCCGTCTCTGTCGCTGTCAAAAATCGAACCGTCGTGCATCTTGGCCGTCGTCACGGACAGCTGGGCAAACGGTTCAAACAACATCTTTTCAGTAAGCGATCTTGCCGTAACGCGCGCCACCGCTGTCAAATAGTCGATGTCCACATCCGTGTCCAGACGATGGCCGACGGAACGCTGTTCGGCGTCGCCCGCAGCACGGGAGTACGCCAGCCCCAAACGCAAAGTGAAGTCATCGAAATGTCTTGCTGCCGCCAAAGACACCGTTGCCACGGACATGTCACCCGACGTGCGTTCGATCACGCCTTTGCTGTCGGTGTCGATCCCGGCAAAAGACACGGCCACCGTCGTAATCCAATTGCCGAACATGGCAAAGTCGTAACCCAATGCTCCGGCCGTCACATCCGCTTCGAACCCAAAGTCGCCGCTTCCGCCGGAAAAGATTTCACCGGCCTTAATGCGACCGGACTGGCCGTGTGCCCACCAATGGCCCTTGCCTTCAAAAAGCGACAGGTCATGCGTCATTACCGTTGTGACCGCATCGTGAACCGCGCGTTCGGCCGCCGTGGCAATGCCCGACGTCACCGGCAAAAAGATTGCACCGTCAACCACGTTGGAGTAGGCGTCACGCCCCACGTTTTCTTCCGGCAGCGTATCGAAAATAAAGCTGTAGCCCGGGCGCTGCATCAGAATGCCTTCCTCTTTATCCCGGTCGGCCAGACCTTCCACGTGCCCCACCAGAGCTGAGCCCTGCAGGCCTTCGAAATCCTTGCACCACAGACGCGTGGCGATGTTGTCTTTGATCTGGATACGAGCGCCGCCGAAAGCGTGAACATTGCTCGGATCAAAGTCGCCGATGTCAAATGCCTGTCCGCTCCAGTTGTAAAGAATCAGCTCTGCATCATTCTCGGCAGTGATGCGGCTCTGATCCATTCCCGTGAGAACGCCCAGGCTCACGGGATCGCTCGCGAAGCTTTTGGTCTCTTCACTTGTGAAATCCACGATCCAACGGCCGTCGTTACCGATGTGGATGCCTTCTTCGGCAGCCTTGTCCTGACTTACCTCTTCACCGATCACCACGGAAATTCCATCGACAATCCCGGGATTGGAACTCGTGATCAACGTCGCTCGCGAAAGCGAACCGGTGATGACCTTGATTGAGTTGAGCACATGGCCAACGGTCCTTTGCAACTCTTCGATGTTCTCACCGTCCGCAAGACTCGAACCAAGAATTAGCGTTCCTTCCCCTGTTACATTAACAGTCCTCTGATCGCTGTCCGTCTCCGGCGCCTGAGGCGGTCTGTCGACCGCCTCAAGGTACCGAACAATCAGCACGCGGTTGATGGGGTTCAAACTCGAATCCACGGATTTGTCTCCGGCGACCGTCACGCTTGCTCCGGCACCCAACTGCAGCGTACCGATACGAAGAAACGTTTCACCGCCCTCTTGGCCGCTCGTTTCACCGATGACCAAATGTCCGGCTTGTGCATTAAACGTTCCCAAATCACCGATGCCGACGTAGTGAAACGCGTTGTCTGTTTCGCTGACGATGCTCCCTTTCTTCATGTCCAAACCACCGACAATGTCATAGGTGGACAGCTGCTCTTGGCTCAAAAAAACGGCGTCGCTGCCACGAATCGCCGTATCGGCCTTGATGAAAGCATTTTTGTCAAAATAGAGAGATACACCGTCTTCAAGAAGAACACCTACGGCGTTCTCAGACTGGCTCAAATCAATGTTTACGTCTAATTCTGACGCGAAACCCTCAGCCCAAAGGTAAACATCCGGAAAGCCATCACGGTTTAAGGCCATGAGACCTACCGTTCCGCTCGTTATCTCTAACACGCCATTTTTGATGAACTCTGTTCCTGTCGTAATACCTTGGTAATCAGCAATCACAGATGGTAAGTCGTGAATTGAATCGAAATTAGTGATTTGGTTTCCGAGCGCAGCCGGAGAAATTGCTCCTGCGGCAAAAAGAATCGCTGTCAATACATTGAGGTTCGAGCGGTTCATGAACACTGTCCCTTTTGATTGGTTATAGGTTTTCAAAAGGACGGCATTCTATTGTCTATAGCGAAATTTAAGACGCGTACCTCAAAAGTGGTACTGATGCACAAAGAAAAAAAAGCGGCCGCCCTCTCAGGAAGCCGCTTTTTCCGTTTTGTCGCTGCCTGCCCGACGCTTCGAACAGGCCTATTTCCGATTACAGGAAAATGATGTCGACAATGAAGAACGTCGGGAACAAAATGCCGACCGACCAGAGCATGTAGCCAAAGAAGGAAGGCATCTTGACGCCGCGTTCGCGCACGATGCTCACGCTCATCAGATTGGGAGCATTGCCGATGTAGGTCACCGCGCCCATGAACACAGCACCCATGGAAACGGCCATCAGCGTGTGCGAGTGCGTGGTCATCATTTCAATGGGATCACCGCCCGCGAGGTTGAAGAAGGCCAGATAGGTCGGCGCATTGTCGAGGAAGGCCGACAGCGAACCGGTGAGCCAGAAGAACATCACGTTGTTGAATTCACCGTTTTCATCCGTCACGAGAGAGACGAGCGGAGCGAATGCACCTTCGTGACCGGCACGCAACATTTCGAGCACCGGCACAATGCACAAGAAGATGCCGAAAAAGAGCTTGGCAACTTCCTTAATCGGTTCCCAGGAGAACTGGTTGGCTTCGCGGGCACTCTTGGAGGTGGTCAGCACGGACAAGATGGCAACGGCAATGAAGATCGCATCGCGCAGCAGACCCTGTCCGGTCAAGTGCACGCCCAGAACATTGATTTCAATGTCGGACTTCCAGATGCCGCTCATCAGCACGGCGCCGATGATAATGGCCAGATAGAGCAGATTGATGCCGCCGTCGATGCCAAAGGGCTTCGGTTCGACCGCATTGGGATTAAACGAGCCTTCAGCCACCTCCTTCTTAAAGAGGTAGGTGTCAATGGCGAGATAAATCGTAAGCAGAATCGCGAGCGTCACCAAAAGCGGCAGGATCAGATGCTGCGCCGTCCAGAAGAACGTCACGCCGCGCAGGAAGCCCAGGAACAAAGGCGGATCGCCCAGGGGCGTCAGACAGCCGCCGATGTTGGCTACGATAAAGATGAAGAACACGAAGGTGTGCATCTTGTAGCGACGGCCTTCGTTGGCGGCCAACAGCGGACGAATCAGCAACATGGCAGCACCGGTCGTACCCATAAGGTTGGCAACAAAGGCGCCCACAAAGAGGATGCCGGCATTGACGATCGGACGACCGACGAAGCTACTGCGAATGTGAATGCCGCCGGCCACGATAAAGAGAGCGCCGACGAACAGAATAAAGGGCACGTAGTCGCCGATCATGGCGTGCGCAACCGAGCCGACGGCCACCTCTGTCGGGAAGGCCATGAAAATCGGGATCACGCAGCTCAACCCCCAAGCAACGGCGATCTTGCCGTAGTGGTGGTGCCACAGGTTGGGAGCGATGAGCGGCACAAGGGCAATGGACAAAAGAATGCCCGCAAACGGAATTGCCCAAGTAATGGCGAGTTCCGCACCGTTGAGACTTGCTGCCGAAGCTAGAGACGGCAGAAGCACTGCTGCGGTTGCCAAAAGTGTTTTAAGTGCATGCATTGTCTTTGTTTCTCCGTGCACTGATCATTTTGAAGGCGTGTCTGAAAATGTAAAACACACATTCAAACACAAGTCTTGTTGATTTTAGCCAAAAGTGCGGAATCTGTTTACAAAAATTGCCATCGAGTCTCAGAGCCAGAACATTATCCACGCACCTTGCAAACAGATGCCTGCACGTCTCAAAAACGTCAAATCGGCCGACCGCAGGAAGCAATCGACCAATCCATTGTCGCCAATAGCGACGTTACGCAAACGAAACATCAGGGTTTGGAAGAACCGACGGGGGCGCCAGGATCCAGCCCAAACACCTGCCGCAGGTATGCAAGATAGGTTTCGTCCTCGCACATCCCCTTGCCGGGCGTGTCGGAAATCTTGGCTACCGGCTGGCCGTTGGCTCGTACCATCTTCACGACGATATTAAGCGGCGTCGGGCCCAGATCATTCATTAGATTCGTTCCGATGCCAAAGCCGACGCGGATGCGGTGATTGAAGCGACGGTAAAGTGCAATCACCTTGGGCACTGTGAGCGCATCCGAAAAGATCAGCGTCTTGCTTCTCGGGTCGCATTTGTTGGCCGCATAGTGAAGAATCATGCGCTCGCCCCAGCTCTCCGGATCGCCCGAATCATGCCGTGCACCGTCAAAGAGCTTGCAAAAGAACATATCGAAGTCACGCAGGAATGGCTCCGTACCGTACACGTCGGAAAGAGCAATCCCCAAGTCGCCGCGATATTCTTTCGCCCACATTTCAAAGCCATAGGTCTGGCTGTCACGCAAACGCGGACCGAGCGCCTGGCAGGCCTGCAGATATTCGTGCGCCATCGTTCCAATGGGAATGATGCCGAACTCCTTGGCATACATGACATTGCTCGTGCCCGCGAAGAACGTCGGACCGAGTTCTTCGCAAAGCACCTTGATGACTTTGCGCTGCCAATCCCGGGAGAAGCGGCGGCGCGTGCCGAAGTCGCTGATCTTGAGATTGCCGTTGTCGGGTTCGTTCTTGATCCAGCGGATTTTTTGGTGCAGTCTCGCCATGCCCTCTTCCTCATCGGGTTCGGGAACGGTATGACGGAAGTAGACCTCGTTGACGATCGCAAGAATCGGAATCTCAAAAAGAATCGTGTGCAGCCATGGTCCTTCGATCACGATGTCGATGCCGCAGGGCATTTCGGAACTGGGCGTGACGGTGACGTACTTCGACTTGAGATGAAAGAGACTGAGGAAATCCACAAAGTCGCTCTTGATGAAGCGAAGACTGCCGAGATAATCGAGCTCGTCCTCCTTCATCGTCAGCGCACACAGGTGCTCGATTTCCTCTCGAATCTCATCGACATAAGGACTCAAATCCACACCTTCGGTACGGCAACGAAAGCGATACTTCACGTTGGCGTCCGGAAACTGATGCAGCACGCACTGCATCATCGTGAACTTATAGAGGTCGGTATCGAGAAGCGAATCAATAATCACTGTAATTTGTCCTGACTTCGGTTCTCGTTCACAGCGTCATCAACGAGCGAGAAATCTTGTAAACATTGGAAGCTAAAAGCTCTTCGTGATTCGGCGGGAAGGGCTTTGGGTCGACAGCAGCCGCGCGCTCACGCCAACCGGCGTCCGGCTCGAAAGCCAGCTCCTGCAGCATCTGATCGACTTCCTTCGGCGCATTGCAACAGATAACGGCATCGCACCCGGCTTCAAGCGCCTTCTGGGCTCTTTCTGTGAGTGTACCGCCCCCTGCGCCCTTCATCGACAAATCGTCCGAAAAAACAAAGCCCGGAAAGTGCAGTGTATCGCGCAGCAATCCCTTGAGAATGCGTTTAGAGAAGGTTGCGGGAACTTCGTCGTAAGCTGGATACACCACGTGCGCCGTCATGACGGCAGCTAGCCCGATGCCCATCCAGGTATAGGGTTTCACATCAGCGTGTTCAATACGCGAAACCTCTCGGTCGTCAATCGGCAGCGCCACGTGGCTGTCGGCAGCCGCGTAGCCGTGACCCGGGAAATGCTTGCCACAATTGGCCATGCCCGCCATGAGCATGCCATGGCTGAGCGCTCGAGCCAGACGCGTCACAACACGGGGATCGAGCGCAAACGAACGCTCCCCGATGATTTCGCTCTGCCCCCAATCGAGGTCGAGCACAGGGGCAAAGGTAAAGTCAACGCCTGCCGTGCGAAGTTCGGAAGCCATCACGAAACCGGCAGCCGTCAGCGATCGGGCAGCCGCTTCCGGATCGTCCTTGTAGGCTCGGCCGTAGGCGCTCATCGCCGGAATTTCGGTAAAGCTCTCGCGGAAACGCTGCACGCGGCCGCCCTCGTGATCCACCCCGATCAGAATACCGGGCTTGATGTCATGGATGGCGCGGCAGAGTTTTTCGAGCTGCACTCGATTTTCATAATTGCGGGTAAACAGAATGACCATGCCCACGAGCGGATGGGCGATGCGCTTTATCTCCGCTTCCGACAGAGTCGTTCCGGCAATATCACAAACAACGGGACCGAGCATGTTTTGTTTCCTTTGTTACTTTTGGTTCATGAGCGCAATTTGCTCGCTCGCGCGCAGGCAAACGGCGTTGTAGCGGCCAACCGTTTCGGTCATGCCGTACTCAAGCGCTTCGCTGATCAGCGCGTGGCCGATAGAGACCTCGGCGATACATTCACAGGCAACGAGCAAATCCTGCAGATTCGTGAGACTGAGATCGTGGCCTGCGTTCACGCCGAGACCGACATCACGGGCGGCGCGTGCCGCCAACGCGTACTTTTCGAGCATCGGGCCGACGTCAGGAGTACCGCAGGCCGCGGCATACGCTTCTGTGTAAAGCTCAATGCGATCAGCGCCAAGGTCCTTGGCAAGTACGATCTGTTCAGGATCCGGATCCATGAACAGGCTCACGCGGCAACCTAGATCCTTGGCCTCGGCAATCAGCGGGCACAGCTTTTCTCCTTGTTCCGTCAGATTAAAGCCGTGATCGCTCGTCTTTTGCGACTCACTGTCGGGCACAAACGTCACCTGATCAGGACGAACTTCGCGGACGTGTTCCATCAAGTTCATGAAGGGATTGCCTTCGATGTTGAATTCGCGACCGGGCCAGTTCCTGAGAAGCTTGGCGAGAGCCGGAACATCATCGCGGCGGATATGGCGTTCATCGGGGCGCGGATGAACCGTCAGACCGGCAGCCCCGGCCTTAAGCGCCATGGCGCCGAAGAGCGTAACGGACGGCGTATTGCCGTCGCGGGAATTGCGGATAAGTGCAATCTTGTTGAGATTGACAGAAAGTTTGGTCAACATAAAAGGCGCTGCCAACAAAAAACGGCGTAATCGGTTCTTTACTTTTACTCAGCAACCGAGTCGCCCGTCTTTACCTAATGTGTCAGATTTGCGACCAGATTTCCAGAGTCTTTCGGGTCTTCAGACCCGTGTCGCCAACATAGTAGCCGATTATGAGGCGAAGGACGTCGCGCACCTCACGCAGATCGGCACTCGGGGTGATTTCGGCTTTGGCAATGGCCAAGGCCGTACCCAGGCTCACCGCTTTTTCGCCTTCACAAAGCTCATCAATGCAAACCAGTTCCCCCTGGCGAACCGTCCAGATGCCGCCCTTTTCAATCTCTTCGACCTTGGAAACCTGGCTCCAGCCGAGCGAATTGAGGAGCTTGATTTCAAATGTGCGCAGGGCCACAGAAAGTTCTTTGCCATCCTTGAGCGAAACCTCGCTCATCACCTTCAGATAGTCGTTGTAGAGTCGAAGCGAGGAGTCGCTTCGCATCGTCAGGCGTAGCACCAGTTCATTAACGTAAAAAGCCGACACGAGTCCCTCGGGGTCAATGGGCGTCATCGGCCCCATCCAGCGGGCATCGGTGAGGTTTTTGATGTCTCCTGCGCCGGAAAAGCTCACCACAAGCGGGACAAAGGGCATGATGATGCCGCGAAAACGACTCGAGACACGTTTGGCGCCCCGCACCACAACCGTGACACGGCCATGCCGTTGAGTGAGCAATTCGGCAATGACACTTGTCTCCCGCCACGGTTGGGTTGAAAGCACAAACGCCGCTTCGGAACGCACGCGCACCACGGGTGTACGTTCCGGAGAACGGGATACAGTCGCTGCGGTCATATGAAAAGAATCAGTCGCCGTAGCCGAGGGACTTCAGAATGCGGGCGTCGTCGCTCCAACCCCGGCGCACGCGGACCCAGACTTCCAGATGTACGCGCTTGCCCAGCAGTTCAGCAATGTCGGCGCGGGCCAGTCGGCTTATTTCGCGCAGTTTAGCTCCCTTTTCACCGATCACGATCGGCTTGTGGCTTTCGCGATTCACCCAAAGCGAAGCGATGATTTCGGCACTGTCGTCGGTTTCGTTCCATCGCTCGATCATCACGGCAAGACCGTAAGGCAATTCGTCTCCCAAAAGGCGGAAGGCCTTTTCGCGAATCGTTTCAGCCGCTATGAAGCGAGGCGACTTGTCGGTATAAAGATCCGCATCAAAGAAAGGCGGCGACACCGGCAGCAGCTTCTTGATCTCGCCCTTCAGGTCGTCAAGCATCTTGCCCTTTTCGGCGCTCACGGGAACGATGGCGGCAAACGGGAACTTCTGCATTGATTCGGCCATGAGCGGCAGCAGACGCTCCTTATCCTTCACAAGGTCAATCTTGTTAAGCACCAGAATCACATTCTTGGCTTCTCGGTCAAGAAGCTTCAAAACAAGCTCATCGTCGCTTTTCCAACCGGCAGCATCAATCACGAAAAGCACGGCTTCGACATCGGCCAACGCGGTGCGAACTGTACGGTTCATGTGCTTGAGAAGCTGCGAGGTGTGCTTGGATTGGAAACCCGGCGTATCCACGAAGACGATCTGAGCGTCGTCGTCAGTTGCCACACCGAGTACACGGTCGCGCGTCGTCTGAGGCTTTTTCGAGGTAATCGAGACCTTTTCGCCCACAATCGCATTGATGAGCGTCGACTTGCCGACGTTGGGACGACCGACGACAGCGGTGTATCCGCAGCGGTAGTCCTCGGGAATCTCTTTTTTATTACCCATGCCGGCCGCGGCCAGCATCGCTTCAAAATCGTTGTCGCTCATTTACTTTTTTTTGCGTACGGAAATTTGGCCTTGACCTTTTCAAGCATGCGTCCTGCTGCTTCCTGTTCGGCCGCTCGACGACTCTTACCCTCTCCCACTTCTTCAAGTTCAGCCTTGGGTACGGAACAGGCACAGACAAAATGCTGGCAGTGCGCCGCGCCCGTCACCTTGATGATTCGGTAGGAAGGAACCGGAAGTCGACGCGCCTGCAGGAATTCCTGAAGCAGCGTCTTGTGGTCCTTAGCAAGACGTTCGCCCGACATCGCCTTCGCGGAAAGAATCGGCTCGTACAGACGCAAAATGACGTGCTGAGCCTCTTCGAAGCCGCCGTCAAGAAACACCGCGCCGAAAACCGCTTCACAGGCGTCGGCAAGAATAGAGGGGCGATCGGCGCCGCCCGTCTTGAGTTCGCCCTCGCCGAGATAGATGAACTGTCCGATCTGAATCTGCGCGGCGATCTCGTCGAGCGCCTTTTCACAAACCAGATTGGAACGCACGCGCGATAGCACGCCTTCGGTGAAGTGACGATCGCGTAGGAAGAGCGCGTGACCGATGACGCAGTTCAAAACCGAGTCGCCCAGAAATTCAAGGCGTTCGTTGTGCTCGGAAGCAAAACTGCGGTGTGTGAGTGCTCGCTTTAGTAGCGCTTTGTTTTTGAACTGATACCCGATGCGGGATTCGAGTTCTTCGGCCGGCAGAAGCACACGTGTAACCTGAGCTGACATAGTTCTTCTCGCCTTATTTGATCGAACCGACGCGGCTCATGTCGCTGAAGTTGGCCCAGATGAGAACGGCTTTGCCTACGATCATGTCGTCGGTCACAAAGCCCCAGTAGCGGCTGTCCTCACTGTTGTCGCGGTTGTCTCCAAGCACGAAATACTGATCCTGCGGCACCTTGCAGGTAAAACCGTTGCTGAAGTAACGGCAAGCGTTGCCCACGCGCGGATAGGGCTGACCGCGCAGTCCCGCCGGATAGCGGTTGTCAACAGCTAAACGATGTTCGTGTTCGCCGAGCTTTTCCGTACGTTCCTGCAGAGTCACCATCGAGAACGGATCAACCCAATCACCCACGAGCGTCTGCTTGACCACTTCGCCGTTGATGCGCAGTTCCTTGTTGACGTAGGACACGGTATCGCCGGGCAGTCCCACGACACGCTTGATGTAATCCATCGATTCATCCATCGGATAGCGGAACACCATCACGTCGCCTCGCTGCGGGGTGCCGACGTCAATGATCTTTGTGTTGGCAACCGGCAGACGAACGCCGTATGTGTACTTATTCACCAGAATGAAGTCGCCGATGTAAAGGGTCGGCAACATAGATCCCGATGGAATGCGGAAGGGTTCAAAAAGGAAGGAACGCAACAGGAACACGATCAGAATCACCGGGAAGAGTCCTGCCGTGTAATCCAGCCACCAGGGCATGCGTGTGTCACGTGCATACATATCGTTGCGCGCCTTGATGACGCTTGTCTCGCCGCGATCGATGGCTTCGCGGTTGGCGGTCTCAAATTCCCGTGCCTTTGCATCGGCCTCAGCTCGGCGGCGCGGACGGAAGTAAAACTTCTCGGCAATCCACATCACGCCGGTAAAGACCGTCAGAAGAAACAAAATCAGTGCAAAGTTCATTTTTTCGAGCTTTCGAAAGCGATCTGCCGCAAGCGGTCAAGCAACCCGGCAGAATGATTTGAATTCTGAACAAAAGCCGGCCAACGATGTAAACGCACCGTTGCCGGCCTACCTTTTTATTTGTCGTCGACCTGAAGAATGGCAAGGAAGGCTTCCTGCGGAATTTCCACGCTGCCCACCTGTTTCATGCGCTTCTTACCAGCCTTCTGCTTTTCCAAGAGCTTCTTCTTACGCGTAATGTCGCCACCGTAACACTTGGCAAGCACGTTCTTTCTTAAGGCCTTCACATTTTCGCGAGCAATGATGTTTGCGCCAATGGCTGCCTGAATCGCCACGTCGTACATCTGGCGCGGAATGAGACTGCGCAGGCGGCTAACGATCTCGCGGCCGCGAAACTGTGCGTTCGTACGGTGAATGATGGTGCTCAACGCATCCACGCGATCGCCGTTGATGAGCATATCGACCTTGACGACGTCGCTTGCGCGGTACTCTTTAAACTCGTAGTCCATGGAGGCGTAACCGCGGGTTATTGACTTCATACGGTCAAAGAAGTCGAGCACGATTTCAGCCAGCGGCAGTTCGTAGGTCAGGTGGACCTGACGTCCGTGGTAGGCCATGTTGATCTGCACGCCGCGCTTTTCCTGACACAGCTTCATCACCGCGCCCACGTAGTCGTTGGGCACAAAAATCGTCACGGTGTCGATCGGCTCGCGAATCTCGGCAATCTTGTCGACCGGAGGCAGCTTGCTTGGGTTTTCCACGCGCACGACTTCGCCGTTGGTCATCAACACTTCGTAGACCACGCTCGGTGCCGTCGTAATGAGGTCCATGTCGTATTCGCGCTCGAGACGCTCCTGCACAATGTCCATGTGCAACAGCCCGAGGAAGCCCGCGCGGAAACCGAAGCCCAGGGCCTGAGAGACTTCAGGCTCAAACTGAAGCGCCGCATCGTTGAGCTGCAGCTTCAGAAGCGCTTCGCGCAACGCGTCGTATTGATTGGACTCCACCGGATACAGACCGGCAAACACCTGGGGCTTGACTTCCTTAAAACCGGGAAGCGGCGCCGAAGCAGGATTTTGAGCGTGCGTAAACGTATCGCCCACGCGCGCTTCCTTGAGCTCCTTGATGCCTGAAACCACAAAGCCCACTTCGCCGGGCTTGAGGCAGTCGCGCACCTGCGCCTTGGGCGTAAAAACGCCGACCTGCTCGACGAGGTGAGTGGCGCCGGAAGCCATCAGCATCACCTTGTCCTTCGGACGGATGACGCCGTTGACGACTCGAACGAGCGTGACGATGCCCACGTAGTTGTCAAACCAGCTGTCGATGATGAGCGCCTGCAACGGAGCATTTTCGTCGCCTTTGGGCGGCGGCACGTCGCGCACGATGCGCTCGAGAATATCGTCGATGCCCATGCCGGTCTTGGCCGAGCATTCCACCGCGTCGGTGGCATCAATGCCGATGACGTCCTCGATTTCTTCCTTGGCGGCGTCGGGATTGGCGCTTGCCAAGTCCATCTTGTTGAGAACTGGCACGACTTCAACACCCAGATCGATAGCCGTATAGCAGTTGGCCACCGTCTGTGCTTCCACGCCCTGAGTGGCGTCGACCACCAAAAGAGCACCTTCGCAGGCCGACAGAGAGCGGCTCACCTCATAGGAGAAGTCGACGTGCCCCGGGGTGTCGATCAAATTGAGTTCGTAAATCTGACCGTCCTTGGCCTTGTACTTAAGACTGGCCGTCTGAGCCTTAATCGTGATGCCGCGTTCGCGCTCGAGATCCATGCTGTCGAGCACCTGTTCGCTCATCTCTCGATCGCTCAGACCACCGCAACGCTGAATCAAACGGTCAGCCAGCGTCGACTTGCCATGGTCGATATGGGCAATGATGGAAAAATTACGGATATTGTCCATTGAAAATTACGTTGGGTTTATCGTGGGATACAGGCCGATCGATCGAGCATTTCCAAGGACTCGTGAGACGATCCTTTCGCGCGCAAAGCCAAAGGCGCACCGTCACACCAAGCCTCGCGACCGACCTTTTGGGAAATGTTGGCGCATTTTATCATGCGGCTTCATACGAAAAAGACGCAAAACCAACGTCCGAAACGCTTGTTACGAGAAGCTTTCGGTTTGTTTCTGAAAAAGATTTTCGAGCACCGGCATCTTTGTTTTTGGGGGCTATTGCGCTAGACTCAGTTTCCTTTTCATTTCCGCTTCTAATTTTTTGACCGTGAGCTCAGAAATCCGTCTCGACAATGTCCGCAACGAACTCATCCGTGTGATGAGCGTGTTGGTGCAGTGCACCTCGCATATGCAGGCGCAACCCCATGAGGCTCGCCTCAGAGAACTGTGCGATGCCGTTCTCTCTGAAGGCGAAGACGGCGACATTGAGGCGGCGCTTGCTCACTTCAAGGCCGAAGAACCCGGCGGATACGGCTATGAGAAGCTTCTTACCATCGCGGAAGACTGCGCCGAAGCCGTTGTCGACGAACGCGGCAGCGCCCTGCTTCTGCTGATTCCGATCATGGCCTGGAGCCGCTACCGCAACTATCACGGCGTGCTCGACGAAGATGTGCTCGAAAAAATCGCCGATTGTGTACGCAAGAGCTTTTCCTCACCTAAGGCAAACGTCGTGATGGGATCGCACATGCTTTCGGCCGATCATCTCCCGGAAGCGTTTCGCAATGTGCGCGGCCTTCTCGAACGGATGCGCCGCCTCAACCACGGCGACGTATACGACATCAGCTCTTTGGTACGCGAAGTTCCGCCGCCCGACTTTGCCGACAGCCGCTACATCCTTTGCTCCGTTTCTGCTCAGAACACAACCGACCTGTTCCGCAGCACCAATGACGGCCTCGTTGAGGTAGCCCGCGGCATGATGGATTTTTGCCTGCAGGTACACGAACTGCTTGAGCTCACCATGATCGGTTCGGTCTTCGAAGTGCAGCCCGTCGGCGGTTTTTATCAGAGCTGGCGCGAATCTGAAACCACGATGCGTTCCTGGGGCCTGAAGTCGCTCGTTGACTTTGCGGGCAGCATGGGTTACGAACCCGACCAGCTGATCGCTACGCTCGGCCTATTCGTGCCCAATTCGCGCGAACAGGACAAGATGAGCGAACTGCGCATCGGCCTTACCCCCAAAAACGAGCGCGATCACGTCATCTGCGGCGTCGCCTGGCCCGTGATTCCTGAAGAAGTCGATGCATTTTCAGGTACGGCGCGCGACATCCTCGAGAGCAAAGGTCTGAAGTACATCGTCGAGCATGAACAAAGTTTCTCGCTTGAGTGGTGCGAAGACTGCGGCTCCCCTCTTTACGCCACCCCCGACGGTCTGGTGGTGCATGTGGAATTGTCCGGAGCAGACGCCGTTTCCGAGTTTGCGCCCACGCTCAACTAAAACAACTTCAACCGACAGAAAAAAGCCTGAAGGCGAGGTTTGTCCCGCATTCAGGCTTTTGTGATCGGCCGACAGTCTCGTCGGCCGTCGTTGCAGCGATTTAGGCCTTTTCGACCTTGAACTCGAATCCGTTCTCGCCGTAGTCGCACACCACCTTGTCCTTAGGTGCCGCGCGGCCCTCGAGAAGAAGTCGAGCCACCGGGTTTTCAAGCTTGTCCTGTACGGCACGCTTGAGCGGTCGAGCACCGTAGACCGGATCAAAACCGGCCTGGGCGATCGCCTCGAGCGCCGCGGGCGTTACTTCGAAGGTGATGTCCTGCGCGGCGATCCGTTCGGCAAGCTTTGCCACCTGAATTTTGGCAATCGACTTGATGGCTTCGTCGTCAAGAGCATTGAAGACCACGATTTCATCGATACGGTTGATGAATTCGGGACGGAAATGCGCCTTGACTTGTTCCATCACGGCATCCTTGATCGCTTCCGGCTGAGCGTTCGCCTGCATCTGCTGGATTTCGCCCGAGCCGAGGTTGGATGTCATCACGATGACCGTGTTCTTGAAGTCCACCGTGCGGCCCTGTCCGTCGGTCATGCGGCCATCGTCAAGAACCTGCAGCAAGACGTTGAACACGTCGGGATGCGCCTTTTCGACCTCGTCGAGCAAAATCACGCTGTAGGGCTTGCGGCGCACGGCTTCCGTCAGGTAGCCGCCCTCTTCATAACCCACATATCCGGGAGGCGCACCGATCAGACGAGCCACCGAGTGCTTCTCCATGAATTCGCTCATGTCGATGCGCACCATCGCCTCATCGCTATCAAAGAGGAAGTTGGCTAGCGCCTTCGTGAGTTCTGTCTTGCCCACGCCCGTAGGCCCGAGGAACAGGAACGATCCGTAGGGACGGTTGGGATCCGAAAGTCCGGCACGACTCCTGAGAATCGTATCGGTCACGCAACGCACGGCCTGGGACTGTCCCACGACACGCTTGGAGAGGGCCTCGTCCATGTGCAAAAGCTTCTGACGTTCGCCCTGCATCATCTTGCTCACCGGAATGCCGGTGGCGCGACTCACAACTTCGGCAATCTCTTCGGCGCCCACGCTCGTGCGCAACAGCTTGGGCTGCGTCTCAAGCGTCTTTTTCTCGGTGCTTTCGGCTTTCTTGAGCTTTTCCTCGAGCTTGGGCAGAACGGCGTACTGCAGTTCGGCCAGACGTTCGTAACGGGCCTCGCGGCGGCAGGCGTCCATTTCACGGCGCACTCGGTCAATCTCGTCGCGCACATCCTTTTCGCCGAGAGCCTGGCTCTTTTCAGCCTTCCAGATTTCTTCGAGATCGGAATACTTGCGCGAAAGCTCTTCGATTTCCTTTTCAATGGCGCTCAGGCGCTGACGGCTCGCGTCGTCGGTTTCCTTTTTCATCGCCTCGCGTTCGATCTTGAGCTGTATCAAGCGGCGTTCGAGCTTATCAAGCGCTTCGGGCTTGGAGTCGATTTCCATCTTGACACGGCTGGCAGCCTCGTCAATCAAGTCGATGGCCTTATCGGGAAGGTAGCGATCCGTGATGTAGCGGTGCGAGAGCTCGGCGGCCGCCACAATGGCCGGGTCGGTGATTTCAACGCCGTGGTGCGCTTCGTACTTTTCCTGCAGGCCGCGCAAAATGGCAATCGTATCTTCCACGCTCGGCTCGTCGACGAGAACTTTCTGGAAACGGCGTTCTAGAGCCGCGTCCTTTTCGACGTACTTACGGTACTCGTCGAGCGTCGTCGCTCCGATCACGTGCAGTTCGCCGCGCGCCAGGGCGGGCTTGAGCATATTGCCCGCGTCCATGGAGCCTTCAGTCTTGCCAGCACCCACCATTGTGTGCAGCTCGTCGATGAAGAGAATGATGCGGCCTTCGGCAGCCGTGATTTCCTTCAGAAGCTTCTTTAAGCGCTCTTCGAACTCACCGCGGTACTTGGCGCCGGCAATAAGGCCCGCCATGTCAAGCGAGAGCACAGCCTTACCCTTCAGACCGTCGGGCACTTCGCCGTTGACGATACGCTGCGCCAAACCTTCAACCACAGCCGTCTTGCCGACGCCGGGCTCGCCGATCAGCACCGGGTTATTTTTTGTGCGGCGCTGAAGAATCTGCATCGTGCGGCGGATCTCGTCGTCGCGTCCGATAACGGGATCGAGCTTGCCCATACGAGCGCGCTCAGTGAGGTCAACCGTATACTTCTTGATGGCGTCGCGCCCGGTTTCACCTTCGGCGTCCGTGACGCTCTCGCCGCCGCGCACGGCTTCAATGGCTGCTTCGAGAAGCTTTTTGGTGACGCCGGCCGAAGCCAGAATGCGAGAAGCTTCCATATCGGCGTCGGCCAAAGCAAGCAGGAACATTTCCGTCGAAATGAACTGGTCGCCGCGCTGCATCGCCTCCTTTTCCGTGAGATTCAAGGCGCGGATCAAGTCGCGGCTGACCTGTACGTCGCCCGACGTGCCCGTCACCTTCGGAAGGCGCTCCACCGCAGCTTGAGCCTCATCGCGCACACGCTTGGCGTTGCCGCCCGAGCGCTCGATCAAGCTCGAGGCACTGCCTTCCTGATCGTTCATCACGGCCAGCAGCAAATGCACCGGCTCGATGTACTGGTTGTCGTGAGCAAGCGCCAGGGACTGAGCTTCACCCAGGGCCTGCTGAAATTTCGTTGTCAGTTTGTCTTGTCTCATCTAATCCAATTCCTTACTTCTGTCGAGACTTCATCACCTCGACGTTAATGGCTATGTGGGGTTGGTTTTTCCTCATTTCAAGGAATGCAATTCCGAAAAAGTTTCTAAATTTTTCGCGGTTTCTTGCCCTGATACTGTGCACAGGCCTTTGGCGGGGCTACAATGGATGGCAGTTTTTCCAATTTGTATAAAAAGATCGGCCAATCGCGCGTCACTGCGAGGGGCTGTTCGCTCATTACGAAAGGAAGATGAAGTGACTGTCAATCGTCGTACTTTGATCGGCACCGTCTGTGCCATCTCCGTTTTCGGTGTTCCGCTGATTTCCTCGGCCCAGACCGGAACCCGCTCCAATCCCATCAAGATCGTCGTTCCCTACCCGCCCGGAGGCCCTCTGGACGTTTCGGCACGCGCCATTGCCGAAGCAGTGCACGCTGACCTGGGCAACGTCATCGTCGACAACCGCCCGGGCGCCGGCGGCAACCGCGGCGTGACCTATCTCGCACAGCAAAAGCCCGACGGCATGACGTTGTGCGTCGGAGCCGTTGCCACGCACGCCGTCAACCCGAACTTGTTCAAGAAGCTTCCCTACGACCCGATCAAAGACTTTGAGCCGGTTACGCTCATCGCTCACGTTCCCAATGTGCTTGTCGTCACACCGGAATTTCAGCAACGTACCGGCATCAAATCCGTCAAAGATTTGATTGCCTACTGCAAGGCAAATCCCGACAAGCTCAACTACGCCTCCGGCGGAAACGGTTCGGCCGGTCACATGGCAGGCGAACTTCTCAAAGCCAAAGCCGGCATCAAGATGGTGCACGTGCCCTATGCCGGTGCCTCGGCCGCTCAGCTTTCCGTTCTTGCCGGTCAAACCGACCTCATTTTCGACAACCTCTCGTCGGCCTCCGCCAACATTCAAGCCGGCAAACTGGTTCCGCTTGCCGTCACCACCACCAAACGCGCAGAAGCACTTCCCGATGTGCCCACTATGGTCGAAGCCGGCGTGGCAGGATTTGACATCTCGACTTGGTACGGTTTGTTCGTGCCAGCCAAGACGCCTCGCGACATTGTCATGCACCTCAATAGCGTAATTACCAAGGCGCTTGCGAGCGACGACATGAAGAAACGTCTGGCACGTCTGGGGGGCGAATCTGCACCGTGCAAACCAGAAGAGTTTGCCGCTTTGATCAAGACGGAATTGGCGAAATACGCCGAAATCGTCAAAGCCTCCGGAGCTCGCGTCGACTGATCAACAGCTCACGGAGCATCCCGGCCGGCGTTTGATTGTCGTCGGCCGGGCGTATGTGCGCGGGCGCCGTACGTCATAGAAAAACAAAACGGCGCCTTTCCTCGGTCACTTCAAGCACTTTTATGGTTGTAGGGAATCGCAAAGACTTCTGGTCGGGCATCCTTTTTGCTCTACTCGGCGTCTTTTTCATCGTATTTGCCCAAGAGCACGAACTCGGTCAAGCATCCCGCATGGGGCCCGCCTACTTTCCGACGGTTTTGGGCATTCTGCTGGCAGCTATCGGACTTATCGTCGCTCTTCTCGGTTATTTTCGTAAAGCCCCCATCACGGAAACCGGCGAAGACACCGGCGAGATCATGCCGTTTCGTTGGAATGTTCTGTTTTTGATTCTGGGCTCCATCCTGGTCTTTGGGCTAGCTTTGAATACTTTCGGACTGATGCTCTCATTGGCGGCCATGATTTTGATCGCCGGACTTGCATCACCCGACTTTCGTTTCAAAGAAACACTCGCCATCATCCTTGTAATGGATCTGTTGGCATGGCTTATTTTCGTCTACGGCGTCGGGATGCTTGTGCCCGTCTGGCCCGTCTTCATGTAAGTAGGAGCCGGAAATGGATCTGGGACTCATCTCGAATCTGATGTTGGGCTTTGACACCGCCCTTTCACTTCAGAACATCCTCTACTGCACGATCGGCGTGACCATCGGCACGTTGATCGGAGTGCTGCCCGGCATGGGACCGGTTGCAACGGTGGCCATGCTGCTTCCGGCAACGTACGCTCTCCCGCCAACTTCAGCATTGATCATGCTCGCCGGCATTTATTACGGTGCTTCCTATGGCGGGTCAACCACCGCTATTCTGGTCAACATACCCGGCGAAGCATCTGCCGTCGTCACCTGCCTGGACGGACATATGATGGCCAAACGGGGACGCGCAGGTTCTGCGCTCGGCATCGCTGCCCTCGGCAGCTTCTTTGCCGGGTGCGTGGCCACGCTTCTGATTGCCGCTTTTGCGCCCCCTCTGACCGAGCTCGCCTTTCAGTTCGGACCGGCCGAATACTTCAGTCTGATGGTTCTCGGTCTCGTAAGTGCTACGGTACTAGCCACAGGTTCGCTGCTCAAAGCCATCTGTATGGTGTTGCTGGGCTTGCTTTTAGGGTTAATTGGCACAGACGTCAATTCCGGAGCTTTCCGTTTCACCTTCGGTCTGGATGAACTGCAAGACGGCATTGATTTCGTACCATTGAGCATGGGCTTGTTCGGCTTTGCCGAAATCATGCGCAATTTGGAAGGCAATATGAGCAGATCGCTCGTACCGAACAAAGTGAAGAATATCCTTCCGTCCTGGCAAGAAATCAAAGTATCCGTGGGACCCATTGTTCGCGGTACCGCTCTGGGATCCATTTTGGGAGTACTGCCGGGAGGCGGCGCTCTTCTGAGCTCTTTTGCAAGTTATACAGCTGAAAAGAAACTCGCCGGCGACAAAGCCGATCCTCCGTTCGGCTACGGCAACATCCGCGGCGTTGCCGGTCCCGAATCAGCCAACAATGCTGGTGCACAAACGTCGTTTGTCCCCATGCTCACGCTCGGCATCCCTTCCAATGCCGTAATGGCTCTGATGATCGGAGCCATGATGATTCACGACATTGTGCCCGGACCTCAGGTCATGCAGTCTGACCCGGGGCTTTTTTGGGGCTTGATCATTTCCATGTGGATCGGCAATCTGATCCTTGTGGTTCTAAACCTTCCGATGATCGGAGTGTGGGTACAGTTGCTGCGTGTGCCTTACCGCTGGCTCTTTCCTGCAATTCTGGTCTTCTGCTGCATCGGCGTGTATTCCATTAACAACAACGTATGGGATGTTTGGATCGCCATCTTCTTCGGTTTCGCGGGTTACGTTTTCGGTAAGCTCGGCTGTGAAACCGCGCCATTGGTTCTGGGCTTTATTTTGGGTCCGATGATGGAAGAAAATCTCCGCCGCGCCATGCTTTTGTCTCGCGGAGATCCCTCTGTGTTTGTATCCAGTCCGATTTCGTGCGGACTGCTCATCGCTGCTGTCCTAATGGTCTTTTTGGTTGCCGCCCCGGCCTTCAGAAAGACCCGTGAAGTCGCATTTAAAGAAGACTGACAGCACAACCGCTGTATCAGACTTGAAGGTTGGGAAAGTTCTTCGCTTTTCCGACCTTTTCTTTCTTAGCGGAAGCAAAGGCTAGAATCCGCCTGCGTTCGATTTTTTTATCTTTTACTTCAATGTCTCCGCATTCTGCCTGCGTCTTCGAAATCACCTGCTCCCTACCCCTTGCGAGCGAATCCCTGCCCGATGCTTTTACACAGGCTCCCTGCGCACGCATGAAAGTCGCCAGACAATTCGTGGTGCAAAAGGGCATGATCCGCCAAGGCTTCAAGGGGCGTGCCGGCCTCGGCATTTTCGAAGAAAACGGTCGCACCTGGGGAATGCTGGTGTTGGAGCCAGCTGCGCCGCTTTTGTTTGCGCCTCCCGCTAAGCTGTCAGCCAAACGCCTGTGGCCCGGCATGCAAGAAGAAGATGTTCCCAATATCGAATTGATCAACGGCAAGGGCGAAGCTAAAACTCTCAAGACACGACTGGACGAGATTTTCGAGCCGTTTCCGCAGCGAGACTATTTCAGGGGCGGACGCGAGCAGGCCGAACGTCGTGCGTTGTGGCGCCGTGTTTTGACCGATGCTCTCACGAGTCCCGTTGTGCGTATTGTCCAAGAACTCAACATTCGTCACCGCGACGCTCGGCTGACGGAACTCAACGAATGGTGGTGCGGCAAAAGCCCTACGTTTGAATGCCGTTGGGATCAAACGTTCTATGCGCCGCGCTCAGGAGCTCGATTTCTGTTCGAGTGGATGCTGATCGGTCGCCCTCATTGCAAAAGCTCTCCAATGCAGACTGAAGAGTCCGCGCCGCGCCCCGTCGTTCTCTACAGCGACGACGACATTTTGGTAATCAATAAGCCTGCTCGTCTGAGTTCCGTTCCAGGCGTCCGCGAGAAAGTCTGCGCCAAGACCATGCTGGAACGCCAATACGGCGAACTGCACGTCGTGCATCGACTGGACCTAGACACCTCCGGCCTGCTCGTTTTCGCTCGTAACAAGCGATCGCTTGAACATCTCAACAAGTCATTTCGCGAGCGTGACACGCACAAGATCTACGAGGCACGCCTCGAAGGAGTCATCAGCGAACAGCAGGGCCGCATCGAACTCCCTCTGGCACTCAATTGGCTCGATCGTCCGCGGCAATGCACTCTCACTGAAGATGGCGGCGGAAAGGCGTCGGCCACAGAATTTGTCGTGATCGGCACGCAGCAGACTGCGGGAGGACCGAAAACTCTCGTGCGCTTGAGCCCTGTCACGGGCCGCACGCACCAGCTGCGTGTGCATTGCGCCAAAGGGCTCGGTTGCCCCATTGACGGCGACCCCTTTTACGGTCATCCGGGACTTGAAGGCGAAACCGATGCCACACGCCTGTGTCTGCACGCCGCAGAGCTCACCTTCATACATCCGACTTCCGGCGAACCGGTCACTTTCAAGGCGCCGGCCGATTTTCCGGATTTCTGACAACCAAAAAAGATGTGTTGCGCAAACAGATTCCCGCATCGAAAATTTTTGCTATCCGAGCGCCTGCGCTATGATTAGAAGACCGCCTGTCGGTCGAGCCTGTCAGTAACACGCTCACGCCGTCAGTCCTATCCTTTTTTGTAAGACAAGAATGTCAGATCAACCACATCCTGGACCGGAAACTTTTCTTTCCCGCAAGGAGCACATCTGATGCGCGCCGCTGTTGAACGTGTGCTGCACGATGTGTGGTCGCACCGCGGCATTGCCGCCTCTCTACTCTACCCTTTTTCGCTTGTCTACCTTGCCATTGCACGACGCCGGGCAGCTAGGACTACACCTGTTGAACTGCCGGTGCCCGTTGTCGTTGTCGGCAACATCTACGTCGGCGGCACGGGCAAGACTCCCATCACGATCGAGCTCGTCCGCGAACTGAAGGCCGCGGGCTTTACGCCCGGAGTCATCAGCCGCGGATACGGACGCGCCAGCAAAGAGCAACACCTTGTCGAAGACGACTCTCCGGCAAGCACCGTCGGCGACGAACCGCTTTTGATTCGCCGCGCCACCGGGGTTCCTGTAGCCGTGGGACGCGACCGCGTGGCCGCAGGGCGTCTGCTGATCCGAAGCAATCCGAGCGTTAATGTGATTGTCAGCGACGACGGTCTGCAGCATCGGCGCCTTGCGCGCGACGTTGAACTTGCCGTCGTCGGTGCTCGAGGGCTGGGCAACAGCTGGGCGCTTCCCGCAGGCCCCCTGCGCGAACTCCCCTCACGTCTGGACTCTGTTGATGCCATCGTTCTGAGCGCTACCGAAGATACTATTGAAAGTCGTACGCCTCGCTTTGCCGCCACTTCCCAGCTCGGGGATGTCGTGCGTCTGTGCGACGGCCGCCGCCGCTCAATCGAGGACATTTCGCACCGCATCGCCGAAAAAGAAGCCAAGGTACTTGCTGCGGCCGGCATTGCCGCGCCCGATCGCTTCTTCAATATGCTTGCCGCTCACGACATCGTCGGCAAGAACTTGGGATTGGGCGATCACTTTGCCTTTGATTCGAATCCGTTTGCGCAGTCCGACGCACGCTACATCTTCATCACCGGCAAGGACGCGGTCAAAGCCATGCAGAACGCGGATATCAAGAACGACCGCCGCATTTGGGTCGTCGAGTACCAAACACAACTTGACCCCTACCTCATCCAGTTCGTAGTGGAAAAGCTCACGGATGCGGCCGAACGCAAACACATTGACATCGTACCGCCCACGGAAGAAATCACGCACTGAAATAAAATGAATCGCGCTTGCTTGAGTATCGGTCTTGCCGTCTGCTGCCTTCTGGCCGGCTGCTCCACGCAGTCAGTCCGGGCACCCGCGTACAACATCAAACCCGGCAACGTCTGCGTCATTCAAGATTCAAGCAACCGAAAGGTCGCCTACAACTCCGTCATCAAAGGTCTCAAGCGCAAGGGTTTTTCCGTGAAGCGCGTCGGCGCGGGACAAACGAAAAACTGTTCCCGCGTCTTTTCCTGTCAGTCGATTTCCCGCTGGCAGATCGCCAACTACACCTCCAACATTCATCTGCAATACTGGGAGCACGGCAAGCTTGTAAGCGAAGCCAAGTACGATGCGCCGACAAACGAAATCAACATCTCGAAATTCATCAGTACGGAAGATAAGATCTTTCAGCTGCTCAATGAGATGCTTCCCGGCACACGCACTCTTCCGAGCAAATACAACTCCCGCTGACGAACGCTTCGTCAGCCGAACATTGAAACGACAATATTATGGACAGCCGCCTTACCGAAGTTTTGGTCTGCCCCGTCTGCAAGGGGCCTCTTCATTTTGATCAGCAGAAGTCTGAAATGCAGTGCGCCAAGTGCGCGCTCGGCTTCCCGCTTGACGGAGAAATCCCGGTGATGCTCACCAAGGAAGCGCGAGAACTCACGCCCGAGGAACAAGAAGCCGCTCGTATCAAACCCGCCAACTAACGAAGGACTTGCCATGGGCTTTGTAGTAATCGTGCCGGCGCGCATGTCGTCTTCGCGCCTGAAGAAAAAGCCGCTTGCCGACATCTGCGGCAAGCCGATGGTTGTGCGTACCGCCGAGCGCGCTCTCGGGTGCGGTGCCGATGCGGTTTTCGTCGCCTGCGACTCACCGGCCATCGTCAAGGCCTGCGAAGAACACGACATCAAGGCGCTTCTGACGGATCCGAACTGTCCGACCGGCACCGATCGTCTCGCCGAAGCCGCCGCGGCTCTGGGCCTAACCGACGACACGATCGTCGTCAATGTCCAGGGCGATGAACCTCTGATTCCCATCAATGTCATACGCGCCGTTGCCGAAGACCTTGAAAAGCACGACGATTGCGCCATTGCCACCGCTGCGCACCCGATATCCGACGCCGTGCACTTCTTCAATCCGAACGTAGTCAAGGTCGAAATCGACGCCAAGGGTCGAGCGCTTACCTTCTCCCGCGCGCCGCTTCCCTGGCCGCGCGACGCATTTCGTAGCGACAAGTCTGTGCTGCCCGAAGGTTTGCCCGCCTATCACCACATCGGGCTTTATGCCTACCGTGCAGGCTTTTTAAAGGCGTTTCCTAAGTTAGCTCCCGCCCCCATCGAAAAGTTTGAGTCGCTGGAACAGTTGCGAGCCCTCTGGCACGGGTACCGTATCAGCGTACTGATTCTCGACGAGAACCTGCCTTCGGGCGTGGACACCGCCGAAGATCTGGAGCGCGTACGTTCGGTGTACGCCGAATCTCTCAAAAACTAGTTTTTTGGTTCCGAAAAGCCGCGTTTTGCCTCGTCCGAAAGATGTAACAAAGGTTTCGCTATTGTTTTGCAGAATGTTTCAATTACAATTTCCGCAGTGCAGGAAAAATTGTGAGCTTGTCGCGATGCGGCGGGCAAAGCGGCGCGACCTTCGGGACTCGCCGAATTTTTCTTGAAAGAGTTTCCGACGTAAATCTGTCTTTTACTGGTTTTACGTTGAATTAATTGGAGATTTTTCATGCGTTTGATCCTGATCGGACCCCCCGGCGCCGGTAAAGGCACCCAGGCCAACTACATCAAAGAACACTTCGGCATTCCGCAGATCTCGACGGGCGACATGCTTCGCGCCGCCGTCAAGGCCGGTACCGAACTCGGCAAAGCCGCCAAGGTGATCATGGATCAGGGCGGCCTCGTGAGCGATGACATCATCATCGGGCTTGTCAAGGAACGTCTGCTTGCCGACGACTGCAAGAACGGCTTTCTTTTCGACGGCTTCCCGCGCACCATCCCGCAGGCTCAGGCTCTGCAGGACGCCGGCGTGCCGATTGACTTCGTGCTCGAAATCACCGTGCCCGACTCCGAAATTGTCGAACGTATGTCCGGCCGCCGCGTGCACCCCGCTTCGGGTCGCAGCTACCACGTCAAGTACAACCCGCCCAAGGTTGCCGGCAAGGACGACGTGACGGGAGAAGACCTCGTACAGCGTGACGATGACCGCGAAGAAGTCGTGATGAAGCGTCTGTCTGTCTACCATGCTCAGACCGAAGCACTCGTCGACTACTACAGCAAGCTCGCAGCGTCCGGCGAACCCAACGTGCCGCAGTACCGTAAGGTCAACGGCGTCGGTTCGATTACGGACATCCGCGATGCGATCTTCGAGGCGCTGAAGTAAAAAATTAAAAGGGAACACGATGTGTGAAATCACCGTGTTCCCTTATTTTTTTTGTTTTTTCTTTAACACTTTTGGCGTCGGCTTGACCCTCCTCGGACGTTGAGTCGACACCCGGAGCTTTCAACATCATGACTACAGCTTTGTGGCTCGCCATTGCCGCGGGCATCATCGCCGTGATTTTCGGTCTTGTCTCCCGTAGCTGGATTCTGGCCCGCGATCCCGGCAATCCCCGCATGCAGGAAATCTCGCACGCCATTCAGCAGGGTGCAACGGCTTATCTGACCAAGCAGTACACGACCATCGCCATCGTCGGCGTGGTTCTTTTCCTTATCATCGCCTTCGTTCCCGCACTGGGCTTTAAGACGGCAGGCGGCTTTGCCATCGGCGCCATCCTTTCCGGCGCTTGCGGCTTCATCGGCATGAACGTTTCCGTCAAGGCCAACGTTCGCACCGCTCAGGCAGCCAGCCAGGGCATCGCCGAAGCTCTTAACGTCGCCTTCAAGGGCGGCGCCATCACGGGCATGCTCGTGGTCGGTCTGGGCCTTCTCGGCGTGGCCGGCTACATGGCTGTGCTGATCGGCACGGCTGCTCCCGACGCCAACCTCTACGACACGATCAAGCCGTTGATCGGTCTGGCTTTCGGTTCGAGCCTGATTTCCATCTTCGCTCGTCTGGGCGGCGGCATCTTCACCAAGGGCGCCGACGTCGGTGCCGACCTTGTGGGTAAGGTTGAAGCCGGCATTCCCGAAGACGACCCCCGCAACCCCGCCGTGATCGCCGACAACGTGGGCGACAACGTGGGCGACTGCGCCGGTATGGCTGCCGACTTGTTCGAAACCTACGCCGTGACCATCGTGGCCACCATGATGATCGGCGCGCTTTCGGCAACGGGCGACACCATGCGCATGGTTGAATACCCGCTCGTCTTGGGTGCTGTCTCGATCGTCGCTTCCATCATCGGTACGTTCTTCGTGAAGTACCTGCCCGGCAAGAAGATCATGACGGCTTTGTACCGCGGCCTTATCGTCGCCGGCGTCATCGCCGCCGTTGCCTTCTGGTTCGTCGGCGACTTCGTCTTCTCCGATCCCAAGATGCTGCCCGAAGGCGTGACGACCACGCACCTGTTCGGTTCCGCTCTGATCGGCCTCGTTCTGACTGCCTTGATGGTCGTGATCACCGAGTACTACACCGGTACGGAATACAAGCCCGTGCAGACGGTTGCCGAAGCTTCCACCACCGGTCACGGCACCAACATCATCGCCGGTCTGGCCGTCTCCATGAAGGCCACCGCTCTTCCGGTTCTCGCCGTGGTTATCGCCATTCTCGTTAGCTTCTCGCTTGCCGGTCTCTACGGTGTTGCCATCGCCGCAACCTCGATGCTGACCATGGCCGGCATCATCGTTGCTCTCGACGCCTATGGCCCGATCACGGACAACGCCGGCGGTATTGCCGAAATGTCCGAACTCGATGAAAAGGTCCGCAACGTGACCGACCCGCTTGACGCAGTCGGCAACACGACCAAGGCCGTCACCAAGGGCTACGCCATCGGTTCGGCCGGTCTGGCCGCTCTGGTGCTCTTTGCCGACTACACGCACGCTCTGAAGCAGCAGTTCAACATTGACTTCCAGTTTGACCTTTCCGACCCGTACGTGATTGCCGGTCTGATCATCGGCGGTCTGATTCCCTACCTCTTCGGCGCAATGGCTATGGAAGCCGTCGGCCGCGCTGCCGGCTCCGTGGTGATTGAAGTCCGTCGCCAGTTCAAGGAAATCAAGGGCATCATGGAAGGCAAGGCCAAGCCCGATTATTCCAAGGCCGTCGGCATGCTCACCGGCGCTGCCATTAAGGAAATGATCATCCCGTCCGTTCTCCCGGTCATCGTCCCGATCCTCGTCGGCCTCATCCTCGGCCCGAAGGCTCTCGGCGGCGTGCTGATGGGTACGATCGTCACCGGTATCTTCGTGGCCATCTCCATGACCACGGGCGGCGGCGCTTGGGATAACGCCAAGAAGTACATCGAAGACGGTCACTTCGGCGGCAAGGGCAGCGAATCTCACAAGGCTGCCGTGACGGGCGACACCGTCGGCGACCCCTACAAGGACACCGCCGGCCCCGCCGTCAACCCGCTCATCAAGATCATCAACATCGTGGCTCTGCTCATCGTGCCGCTGCTGACGATCTAATCTCCGTCTTCTGACGTTGATTCACAGGCGCTCTTTTCTTCGAAGGAGCGCCTGTTTTGTTTGTACGTATTTCTCAAGACAAACGTACGGTCGCGCCGCGTAAACTATGTCTCGTTTCGATTTCTCGGAAAAAACATGGCTTCGCTTCTGTCCGACCTTCAGGCGTGTCTCGGCTCCGATCGCGTTCTCACCGACGCGATGTCCATAGCTCCGCTTTTGCTTGATAATCGCGGCCGCTGGCAGGGCCGCGCGCTGTGTGCCGTCTTCCCCTCCACAACCGAAGAAGTCTCGGAAATCATGCGCGTCGCCAGCCGACACAATGCGCTCGTGTTTGCTCAAGGCGGCAACACGGGCAACGCCGCGGCGGCTACCCCCGTCGTGAACGACACGGATGTCTCGCGAACCGTTTTGCTCTCGACAACCCGTCTGCGCCGCATCGAGAAAATCGACACCGTCAACGACTCGGTCGTCGTTCAAGCAGGTGTTCCGGTCGCAGCCGTCAGAGAAACGGCCGCTCTGCAAAAGCGTCTTTTTGCACTCAGCCTTGCCAGCGACGGAACGGCTACCGTGGGAGGCGTTCTTGCGACCAACGCGGGCGGCGTACATGTTCTGCGATACGGCAACGCCAGAGACCTATGTCTGGGACTTGAAGTCGTTCTTTGCGATGGACGCGTGCTCGACCTGATGCGAGGCCTGCGCAAGGACAACACCGGCTACGACTTAAAGTCGCTTTTCATCGGAAGCGAAGGAACGCTTGGCATCATCACAAAGGCAGTACTGAAACTGCATCCGCTTCCGGCTTCGCGCAGGGTGCTTTGGCTGTCGCTGGATTCTCTGCGCAAAATCGAACCGCTTTTCTGCGCCTTTCAAACACAGGCAGGTCATGCCCTGAGCGCCTTTGAAATCGTTCATCAAACGCCGCTGCAGCGTGTTGCGCAGGTCTTTCCCGAGAAAGTCAAAAAAATCGATACACACTCGCCCTGGTCGGTTCTCGTTGAACTTTCCTATTCCGACACCCAGGATGAAACTCAAAGTGCCGACCTTCTCGAGTCGCTGCTTGAAGGACTTCTCGAACAAGGAATCATCACCGAAACCGTTCTCTCGCAAAGCGAGATCCAATGCGAAGCGCTTTGGGCAGTGCGCGAAGCAGTCCCTGAAGCACACAAGAAGACCGGAGGCAACGTCAAGCACGACATCAGCGTGCCGCGAAGCCGCCTTGCGGAGTTCGTCGAACAAACCAATGCAGCGCTCGCAAAGCGTTTTTCCTGGATCGAACCGAGTGTTTTCGGTCATTTCGGAGACGGCAATCTCCACTACAATATGGGCGTCGTTCCGGGGCAGGATCCCCGGCTTTGTTTTGCCTTTGAAAAGGAAATCAACGCCATCGTCTACGAACATGTAGCGCGATTTAACGGCTCGGTTGCCGCCGAGCACGGCGTCGGGCGCATGAAACGCGACCTTATTGAGCAAACAAAACCGGCAGATGAACTGCAGTTGATGCGCAAATTGAAGCGCATTTTCGACCCCGACAACCGACTCAATCCGGGTGCCGTTGTGTCGCCCTAAAACTGATCTTGCTACGGAGCGCGAAGAAAAATGAAGACGTCTCGCCTTTTTCTGAAAGCCACTTCCGCTGCATTTGCCGCAGCCGTCCTGTTGAGCGGTTGCGCGACGCATACTGTTGACTACCAGCCCAAAGCCAACTACAAGGAATTCACCGACGCAACGTGGCGCCCCGAATCGAACATTCGTCCGCCCTTCCGCAGCACGGAAATTCCCGTTGACTCCGTTGCCGCCCTGCAGGAAGGCATCTACGCCTTCTATGACACTCACCGCAGTTTCTTTCAACTGCAACCCGCTCAAACGGGCAGCTGGACCGTCAGTGAAACCGTAACGCAGGCCGGAGAACGCTGCTTTACCTGGGGTCAAGGCGCCGTGCAGCTCATCCGTAACTCCAGAGTGCTCAACAACGAAGGACCAATGGTTGCCTCCCGCCTGCCCGACGGCCGCATCCTTCTGCAGAATTCCGGTCAGGCGGTCTTTAACCTTGCCGTTGAACTTCGCGCCTACAACATCTCAGGCAAACCCATCCGTCACTTCCTTCGCAACGGCAACAACCAACCTGATTCGCTCGCCTGGTTTGTGCCGGCCGACGCCAAGTTCCCGCAGGGCTCCGTAGCGTATCTCGCCACTTACTGGCTCGGCGACGATGAAATCGTGCAGCCGTCGCGCTCGGCCTTTACGGGCACCCGCAATCTCGAAAGCATGATTGCGCGCTACACAGCCAAAACTACGCCTTACTGCATGAGCTACGTGAGCCATTTGGAAGCAACGCCCTACGGTCTGTCCTTTGAGCGTCCCGTGCGCGAGCGCGGCAAGAAACGTGCGTCGGCTCCTCAAGGACGCTTCATTCTTTCACAGGTTCAGCGCAGCAATATGTTCTGCGAACGACTGTCCAACGGCGCACAAAAGGGCGGCTCCTGGAAGATAAGCCGCATTCAGGGAACGCGTGTTCTTGAACTCACCGAAGACGCCGACGTGCCAAGTTCCGACATCGGCATTCAGCCAATCAACAACGACGGCATTGACGTGGGCTTTGCCGAAATCGTGCGCGGCAACAAAGGCCAGTCACGCATGCAGGTGGTTCCTGTTCGCATCGTGCGCAACAACCAACCGGTCACAGACTTCCGCCTGAAATTCAACGCCGCAGCAGCTCAGGCGATCGCTGAGGTACTGCCCGAAGCCGATGCTTCCCGCCGCGCTCATGATGAGAGGAACAAGCTTACCGGCAAACGCTAACCGAATCTCAACATCGGGCGGTCGCAAGACCGCTCGCTTTTTTAGGAAATTTCGTCTATGTCAGCACAAATCCTCGACGGCAAGGCTCTTGCCGCTGAAATCCGCTCCGAAGTGAAAACACAGGTTGCAGCGCTTGCCGAAAAGGGCGTTTCCACGGCGCTGGCCGTGATTCTCGTCGGCGACGATTCCGCCAGCCAGGTTTATGTGCGCAACAAAATCAAGGCTTGCGCGGATACGGGCATCCGTTCGCTCGAATTTCGAATGCCTGCCGAAACGACGCAGCAGCAGCTTCTGGCAAAGATTGCCGAGCTCAACGCCGACGAAAACGTCGACGGCATCCTGGTTCAGCTGCCGCTGCCCATGCAGATCAATGCCGACGCCGTGATCTCGGCAATTGCCCCTGCCAAAGACGTCGACGGCTTTCACGTGGCCAATGCGGGTGCTCTCGTCACCGGCAAACAGGGTTTTGTCCCGTGCACGCCGTTCGGTGTGATGCGTTTGATTGAAAAATCGGGCGTCAATCCCCGCGGCAAATCCGCCGTCATCGTCGGACGCAGCAACATCGTGGGCAAACCCATGGCCTTGCTGCTTCTGGCTGCCGACGCCACCGTCACTGTCGCGCACAGCCGCACACCCGATCTGAGCGCCGTCACGCGCAACGCCGACATTCTGGTAGCCGCCGTAGGCCGCGCCAAGCTCATCAAGGCCGATATGGTCAAGCCCGGCGCCGTCGTGATTGACGTCGGCATGAACCGCGATGAAACCGGAAAGCTTTGCGGAGACGTGGATTTTGCTGAAGTAAAAGAAATCGCCGGCAGCATCACCCCCGTACCGGGCGGCGTCGGTCCCATGACGATTGCCATGCTGATGCAAAACACAGTGCTCGCCGCTCAGATGCGCCGCGGCATTTCTTTGTCTTGATGTTCCTTTAGTTTTTTTCAGTTGTCATGACCAATCCCTTGATCGATCAGGGCTCTCTTTTAAACTGGCCCGCCATCAAAACCGAACACATAACGCCAGCTTTGGACGAGCTGCTCGCCAAGGCAAACGAAGCCGTTGCCAAGGTCACGGCGCCCGAGACGCCCGCCACTTGGAGCGACGTCGTCGATCCGCTCGAACAGGCGCTTGAAAAGCTCTCGCGCGCCTGGTCGGCCGTGGGCCACCTCTCGGGCGTCATGGACAGTGAAGCGTTGCGCGAGGCATATAACGCCAACCTGCCGCGCATGACGCAGTTTTATATCGAGCTCTCTCAAAACGAAGCTCTCTTTGCCAAATACAAAGCAATTGAGAGCTCAGAAGGCTTTGCAGCCTTGAGTGAAGGATGTCAGCGCATCATCAAGCGTGAAATCCGTGACTTCCGTCTTTCGGGTGCGGAACTTGCCCCCGAACCTAAGGCTCGCCTCAAAGCTCTCGGCCAACAGGACGCAGCCGACAGCCAGAAGTTCAGCGAAAACCTCCTTGACGCCACCAACGCCTTTGCGCTGGACATAGAGGATGTTTCCGAACTCGATGGCATTCCGTCGGATGTCGTCGACATGTACGCCGCCTCAGCCAAAGCCGCGGGACTTGAAGGCAAGTGGCGCATTTCGCTGCATATGCCCAGTTATTTGCCCGCCATGCAGTACGCCAACAACGCCGCACTGCGTGAAAAGCTTCACCGCGCCTATTCGACACGCGCCTCTGAATTCGGCCCGGCTGAGCGCGACAACACGCCGCTTATCCGATCCCTCCTCAAAAACCGCCGCGAAGAAGCGCTGTTGCTGGGATTCAAGAACTACGCCGAAGTCTCGCTCGTTCCCAAGATGGCTGATTCTCCGGCCGCAGTTGAGGCGTTCTTGACGGAACTCGCTCAGAAGGCCCGCGCCAAGGGCGAGGCCGACTGGGAAGAAGTCAAAACGTTTGCCAAAGAAAAGCTGGGGCTCAACGAAGTGCATCCGTGGGACGCCGCCTGGGTGTCCGAGTCACTTCGCCGAGCCAAATACGCCTACAGCGATCACGAAGTGAAGCGCTATTTCACGCTGCCGGCCGTCTTCAGCGGCATGTTCCGTTTGGTCGAAAAGCTCTTTGACGTGCGCATCAGCGAAGACTCGGCTCCGGTTTGGCACGACGACGTCAAGCTGTGGCGGATTTCAGACGCTTCCGGCAATCTCATCGCGCGTTTTTACACCGACCTCTACGCTCGCGCCAGCAAACGCGGCGGCGCCTGGATGGACAGCGACACCACCTATTGCGTGCTACCCGACGGGACAGTGAGAACGCCGGTTGCTTACCTCGTATGCAACTTCTCGCAGCCCGTCGGCGACAAGCCAGCGCTTCTCACGCACGACGACGTCACGACGCTCTTTCACGAATTCGGCCACGGTCTGCATCACATGCTCTCGCGCGTACCGCAGGCGCAACTTTCGGGCATTAACGGCGTAGAGTGGGATGCCGTGGAAATGCCGAGCCAGTTCATGGAAAACTGGGCATGGAACTACGACACCTTAAAGACGCTTTCCGCGCACGTTGATACGGGCGAGGTGCTGCCAAAGGAACTTTTTGACAAGATGCTGGCGGCCAAGAATTTCCAAAGCGGCATGTTCTGCCTGCGTCAGCTTGAGTTTGCTCTCTTTGATCTGCGCATTCACGATGATGACTCCACGGATCACGCCGATGACTTCCAGTCCGTTTTGGATAACGTGCGCAAGGAAGTCGCCGTGGTGCCGGCTGCTGAATATTCCCGCTTCGCACAGAGCTTTGCCCACATCTTTGCGGGCGGCTACAGTGCAGGCTACTACAGCTACAAGTGGGCCGAAGTGCTCTCAGCCGACGCCTTCAGTGCGTTTGAGGAGGAAGGGCTCTTTAATCCGGCCACCGGCAAGCGCTGGGTCGATGAGGTGTTAAGCCGCGGCTCTTCGCGCGACGCAATCGAAAACTTTCGTGCTTTCCGCGGACGCGATCCATCAATCGAACCGCTGCTGCGTCACAGCGGCATTGTCTGAGCGTCCGAAAAAAAACGGCGGCAACCTCCCGGGATGCCGCTGTTTTGCTTGATCAAGGCTGCGGAGCGTCGGTTCCGAACACGTCCTGCCAGAGCTTAAGAACCGCTCGGCGTTCATCGGCCACACTTTCCGGATCCACACGGCAGCGGACGTCTTCGCCGTGGGCAAGACGGATTTCGCGTTGGATGTTGCGGTAGTGACGATAAGCCTTGACGGCTTGCTCCGCCGTTGCTTCATCGAGCAGTCCCAGTCGCGCGGCCATTTCCGTGAGATGAATCGTACCGAAGTTGTTGACGAGTTCCGGGAAAACGGAACTCTTGGCAAGCACCAGGTACTGCACGATGAATTCCAGGTCCACCATGCCTCCGCGGTCGTGCTTCACGTCAAAGAGATCGGTGCGGTTCGGGTGCCCGTCGAGCATTTTGCCGCGCATCTCGATGACGTCCTTTGCCACCTGTGCGGCATCGCGCTCAAGCGTGAGGATGTAGCGGCGTTCATCCTCAAACTGCTGCCCCACCTGCGGGTCGCCCGCACAGAAACGGGCGCGCGTGAGCGCCTGATGCTCCCAAGGCCAGGCTCCGTGTCCGTCGGCGTTGCGCTGATACTTGCGGAACATTTCGATGTTGGAAGCAATCAGCCCGTCCTGTCCGTTGGGACGAAGGCGCATGTCAACATCAAACAGAATGCCCGAACTCGTCTGCAGCGTGAGCCAGCTCAGCATGCGCTTGACGAGCTTCACGTAGTTGCTCTCCGACTCCGGCGCATCGTCGTCGTATAGGAAAATCAAGTCGAGGTCGGACGCGTAGCCGAGCTCCTTGCCGCCCAACTTGCCGTAGCCGATCACGGCAAACTTGGGATACTCGCGGTGCCGCGTCGCAATGGAGTCCCAAGCAAGCTCAATCACCACCGCAAGCACGGCATCGGCCAGCGCCGAAAGATGGTCTGCGAGACGCTCCACCGTTAGACGGCCTTCCAGATCGGCTGTGAGCAGCTGAAACAGCGCGCTGTGGTGAGCGTCGCGCAGATGATTGAGCTGGCGCTCCCGATCGCCGTCTGCCGAGCGCATTTGCGCACGCAATTCTTCCAACCACCGGCTGCGATCCACCGGTGTGTAATCGTCGATCACTCGATTGCGCGCATCGACCAGTTCGTCGAGTACCAAAGGATGCGCGGCGATGTAGTCGGCCGCCCAGCGGGACACGGCAAGCATCCGTCCGACACGTTCGGCCGCGTCCGGATACTGGTTGAGCAGCGCGATATAGGTTGCTCGCCCGAGCACCATCTCCAAGATGGTCAGGTAGCGCTCCATCACCTCATCGGCCGAAACGCAGCTTTCGCGCAGCTGCGCCCAACCGGCCGCCTTTTGCGCAACCTTGGGCACAAAATGCGCCAACTGTTCGCGCGTCTGTTGCGTACGCGCGTTCAAATAGCGCGAACGCATCATCTTGAGAATGCGGCCGGCGAGCTTGTTGGCCTCAATAAAGCCGATGTCGGCAAGCGCATCGGTGAGTTCACTTTCAAGAGCCGGATCGCCCGTCGACCACCCGACAGGCCAGTTGCTCACGCGATCGGTGGGCGCCTTGGTATGGAAAACACCGTCAAAGGTCGTCGTCACAAACGCTCTGATCTCGGCGACTTCGGCATCGAGCTCGGCAAGCGTCATTCCCATCATCTTGGCAACGCGTGCGCGCTCTGCATCGTCCTTAGGCAAAACCTGCGTCTGCTTGTCATCGACATACTGCAGGCAATGCTCAAGATTGCGCAAGAACACATAGTTGCGATTGAGCCGTTCGGCCGTCTGCTCATCAATGCAGCCGCTTGCGGCACAGGCAGCAAGCATGGGCCCCGTGGTCTTGCCTCGAAGTTCAGCTTCGCGGCCTCCGCGGATGATTTGGAAAGTCTGGCAAATGAATTCGATTTCCCGAATGCCGCCGCTTCCGAGCTTAATGTTGGTGCCGCGGTCCTTGACGGCTTCCTTGCGGGCCGTTTCCGCACGGATCATCTCATGAATCTTCGCAAGAGCACTGATGGCGCCGAAGTCAACGTACTTGCGAAACACGAACGGCCGCACCAGAGAATTGAGGTTGCGAACGGCCTGCGCAAAGTTCTCTTCACCCGCAAAAACGCTGCGGTTGACAACGCGTCCTTTGAGCCAGGCAAAGCGCTCCCAGTCGCGACCTTCGCTGTAGAGATACTCTTCGAGCATTGCCGAGGAAATCACCAAAGGACCGCTGTCGCCGAAGGGACGCAGACGCATGTCGACGCGAAACACAAAACCGGTACCGTCGATTTCGTTAATAGAAGCAATCACCCGTCGTGCCAGACGGTCAAAGAACTCGTGGTTCGTCACCTGACGGCGTGCCGAAGCGAACTCTCCGATTGCCTGCGTTTCGCCGCCTTCGTCGTAGACGAAGACCAGATCAATGTCGGAACTGACGTTAAGTTCCTCCCCGCCGAGTTTGCCCATGCCGACGACAAGCAGATCCTGCGGTTCACCCGAGACGCCCACCGGAACGCCGAAGCGCTGCGCAAGCTTTCGGGAGTGCACCCGCACGGCCGCCGAAACGGTTTCTTCGGCCAACGCCGTCACCGTGCTCACGACTTCATGAAAATCAGCGTGAGCGGTCAGGTCACGAACGATCAGCGTCGTCATCACTTCCCGGCGCAACTGACGCATGACCATGTCGAGCATTTCCGGATCATCGATTTTTTCGAGACGGCTTCGCATCGTCTCGCGCGTCACAGGTTCCTTCTGAAACCGCTCGATTAAATCCTGAACGGTGGTCCCGCTCTGCAGCGCCATGGCATTGAGCGAGCGCGCGGCATATTGTGAAAATTGAGGAACTTCCTGCGGAGTCAAACGCGGCTTGGTTGAATTCAGTTCGCCCATGACATAAAAACTGCGTAAAAAAGTTGTTTCAAATCGAGACCAATTTGCGGTGAGATACAAAATCGCCCGAGTTGTCCGCAACGAGCTTTGCTATATTGCCTTGTGTGAGTTTTTCGTTTCATTTGCGTGACAGCTCGACCGGTTTTCGGCGCTTGCCTGTTCGGCTCATTTTAGCTGTGTGAGCAATCGCGCTGAGTCGTTTTTTCCTCCTAGGTCCGTGATCTTCGCAATTCCTGCGGCATGAGTTCGACGTTTTCCATACTCCCGGTCAGATTCAGAGCCTACCTGCGCCACCCCAAAGTACGCGCGGCGTGGATCTCTTTTTTTTGGGGCGTCGTTCTCTTCTACTTCCTCTTTTGTGCTCTTGTGCTCACAACGCGCTGGGTTCTGTTGCCTCAGGTCGACAAGTACAAGGACGACATAGCGCATTTTCTGAGCGAGTCGCTGCACGCCGAAGTCAGCATCGGGCGTGTCTCGCCGCGGTGGGATACGTTCTGGCCGCAGCTTTCCCTGCGCGATGTCGTGATTCAACGTCCCGACCCACGTTCACGTGATGCCAACATCCTGCATTTGCCGCAGGTTGAGGCGAGTTTTTACTGGCGCTCCGTCTTCGGACAGCCCCTTTTCAGAAAGCTTGAAGTTCCCAACGCCGAAATCACCGTTCGACGCGTTGATCACGGCGTCTTTGACATTGCGGGCTTTATCATCAATTTCAACGATACGGTCCGACGCGACGCGCAAAGCGGTTCGGCCGTCACAGACTGGCTCCTGCGCCAGGGCCGCATTGACGTTACGTCCTGCAAGCTTCGCTTTCAGGATCTGATTGCCAAGCCTCGCGCCCGCACGACCACGATCGAAAACATCAACTTTACGTTTGAAAAGAACGTGAGCGACTATCGAGCGGGCATTCAGGGCGAACTCGCAGGGCGGCATGAAAACCGCATCGACATCCGCACGCGGTTCACCGCTCCGCTTTTCGGTGACCGCAGCTGGAAGACATGGTCGGGCGAACTTTATCTCGGCGCCGACAATCTTGACGTCGCCCGCCTGACGCGTCCCATTCCGGACGCCCGCAAACTTTTGAAGTCGGGGCGCGGCAGCACGCGGACCTGGCTCAAATTCCAGGACGGAACCCCGAGTGAACTGACCAGTTACCTCGGCCTGTCGGACGTGTTGCTCACTTTCTCGCCCGATTCCGAACCGCTGCAGGTAAAGACGCTGTCGACGCGTCTGACGGAAACCTTTACCGAAGGCGAACTGCACGCCAAAGCTGAAAATCTCGATTTCGAATTGAGCGATGGCACCGAAGCTCACGACCTGCTTTTGCAGACCGTCGTGCACACGGCTGCAACACCGGACGCCGAAACGCATCGCTCAGGCTTCAGCATCGCACGGCTTGACGTTGAAACGCTCAAAAAACTCCTTCCGTCCGTGCCCTTTCCAAAGTCGGCAGCCGATCTGATTCACCAGCATGAAGCCTCCGGCACCATCTCCAACTTCGAGGTTTCCTGGCTGGGCTCTCCCGGCAAGACACAGGACTGGCGCATCAAGACCGATTTCTCCGGCCTGACGGTTGCCCATAACTCTCCCGAAAACGAAAAGGTTTTCTTCTCCGGCGTTGAGAACCTTTCCGGCTCTCTGGAAGTCGCCGCCAAGCGCGGGCGCGTGGCTTTCGCCACCCCAAAAGGCGCCGTGTCAATTCCCGGCGTCTTTGAAAATCCCCGCCTGCCTCTTGATTCACTCACGGGCGCCGTGAGCTGGCAGCTTTCCCGAGCTTCTGAGACTGACAACGAAAAGGTTGCGATAACCTTTGACAACGTGGCCGTTTCCAACGAAGACCTGTCTGTGTCCGCGCAGGGCTCCTGGCAGCAAAACGACACGGCGGCCGGTCACATCAATCTCACGGGACGCATCGAGCACCTGCAAGCCAACCGCGCCTGGCGGTACATGCCGCTGGCGATCTCCGAAAACGTGCGCAACTGGCTGCAGGGCGGCCTCGTTTCCGGACAGGCGCAAAACGGCACGTTCGAGTTGCGCGGCGACCTCGTGAAATACCCCTGGGTCGGGCCGAACAAGGACAAAGGGCACTTTATCGTTTCGGCAGAACTCAAGGATGCCGCCATTGACTATGTTCCTTCCATGAAGGTGCTCGAAGACGGCAATTTTGAGCGCGCCGCCTTGTGGCCGCTTCTCACCGACATTCAGGGGCGCCTCACCTTTGAAGGCGCCTCCATGACGGTGCTTGCCGATTCGGCCAAGACCAACGGCGCCACGGTGACGAAAACGCGCGCCGACATCCCGAATCTGAGCGCCGGCGACAACACTCGCCTAATCATCAACGGCAACGCCGACGCCGAACTTCAAAAGTTCTTCGACTACGTGCAAGCAAGCCCCGTCACGGAGTTTGTCTCGGGCGCGTTCACTGGCACCAAGGCAAAAGGTCAGGGACATCTGGATTTGTACCTCGACATTCCGCTGCTGGAGGCATCCGGCACCAAAGTAAAGGGAGCCATCTCCATGCAGAAGGCCGACATTGCCATGGGCTGGCCCAAGCCGCCACTCAACGATGTCGAAGGCACCGTGCACTTTTCTGAAAAAGGAGCAACGGCAAGCAACGTGCACGCACGTCCCTTCGGATCGGGCGACGCGTCCGTGTCGGTTCACACCACGGCTGACGGTGCGATCGTGATCAGTGCTTCGGGTTCCACCGACGTTTCACACCTGACCTGGTTTGCGCAGAACCCCTATTTCGATCCGGCCGCCAAGCGCATGTCCGGCATGTTGCCCTTTGTTTCCACGGTAGTCGTGAAAAAAAATCAAGGTGTCACCGTCTCGGCGCGCTCTTCGCTTCAGGGCGTAGCTATCGACCTGCCGGCACCGTTAAAGAAAACCCCGACGGAAACTTGGGATACTGCCTTCAGCTTCACACCCGTTACCATCAACCGTCAGCCCGGCTACATGATCAAGGTGGGCTCCGGCAGTCGCTTCGACGTCCTGCTGCAGCTGCCCACTGAAGGATCCAAACTTGCGGCTCTGGGCAACATCGCCGTAGGACACCGCGCGGGTCTTCCCGCCCGCGGCATCGCCGTAACGATTCAGGCCAAAGAACTGAACCTCGTCGACTGGCAGCCCTTCGTGCGCACCATGACCGATACGGCCTCCGCGCAGATTCCGAAAAAGAACGCCGAGAACAACCCGCTTCCGGTGTCGGGTGCCGCGCGAGCAGGACTTTCTCGCGTAGAAGTGACCGCCGATCAGCTGTTGCTCGGAAGCGGTCCGATCCACAAGACGCATTCGATTCTGGAATTCGACGACGCCAACAATGTCTCGATTGATCTGTCTTCCGACGAAATTCTCGGCAAACTGCGCTACGAACCGGCCGGCCGAGGCAATGTCACCGGCAGTTTTGATCGCCTGAAGATTGCCGCCAAGGACGTCACGACAATTCGCCGCTTCCTCGAAGGTGAACAGGTCGATGTCGTGCTCACGCCGCGCCCGACCATCCTGCCGAGCCTGGATCTCGTCGTCGACGAACTCTCATACGCTGACAAGAAAATCGGCCACATGGTGCTGCAGGCCGAGGCTTCCGGAACGGCCGATGAAGAAACGCTTCGCATCACTAACTTCGCCGTATTCTCCGACGTTTCGGCTCTGACCGGAACCGGCTTCTGGACACAGGGCAAAAAGCTCACGCAGCAACATCCGGGCGAGACGCAGTTCACGCTGAAATTCTCAACGAAAGATCTCGGACAGACGCTCTCGGATCTGGGATACCCCGGTGTGATCGAAAACTCGACCGGCACGGCCGAAGGGCACTTCAAATTCGACGGTATTCCCTGGTCGCCCAAGCTCGATACGCTTGCGGGTACTTACGCAATCGACTTCCGCAAGGGCACCATCGCCAAGGTCGATACCGGTGCGGGCGGTCTGCTTTTGTCCTTTGTCTCGATGCAGTCGCTCTTCAAGCGTCTGATGCTTGACTTCTCCGACTTCAAGAGCGGCTTCTCGTTTGACACTTTCTCCGGAAGTTCGATCGTGACAAACGGCGTGTTTTCGACCGACAACACGAAGATCGTCGGCACGCACGGCACGATTCTGCTTTCGGGCAACGTGAATGTGGCTGAAGGAAGCGTTGACAGTCGCGCCATCGTATTGCCTGAAATCAATGCCGGCAACGCCAGCCTTGCTCTGGCATTCGTCAACCCGGCTGTGGGCATCGGCTCGTTCCTCGCGCAGCTTCTGCTGCGCACGCCCTTGAGTCACCTCTTTAAGGTCGAATATTCCATCAAGGGACCGTGGGAGAACCCCGTCATCACGAAGGTGTCATCGGGTACGGAAGAAAAGCCGACGCAAGAGAATTGATGCGGCTCAGGTGCGAGCGCCGCTGCGGGCGCCCTGTCGCACCTCCGCCGATTAATTGCGCCGCTGATCCTGCTGTTGCAGATGCGGCCAGGCGGCAGACATATAGACGCACATCGAGTAGATGGTCAGAATCGCCGCAATGTAGATGAGAACGGTCCCGATCCAAGCAATCGGCAGACCGAAGATCGGATCGAAATAAAGAAGCATCGGGATGGCGGTCATCTGCGCGATGGTCTTGATCTTGCCGAACCAGTTGACCTTGACGCTGGCTGCCGCACCGATCTTTGCCATCCATTCGCGCAATGCCGTCACCGCGATCTCGCGACCGACGATGATGAGCGCGACCAGCATGTCTACGCGGTCAAACGCAAGCAGCACGACGATGGCCGAGCACACCACCAGCTTGTCGGCCACGCTGTCGAGGAATGCCCCCATATTGGTCATCATGTTGTAGCGACGTGCGATGTATCCGTCAAGGGCGTCGGTAATGGCGGCCACAACGAACATCACGCACGCCAAAAGATTCTTGACATGCGGGCTCAGTATGACGTCGGGCACATAAAAGACGCCGACGATCAGCGGAATAAAGGCAATGCGCGCCCACGTGAGCGCCATCGGAATGTTAAAGCGTTTGTCAGGCACAATCTGACCCATGGAGTTGTGAATAGATTTGTTCGGCAAGTTTGCGCGAAATGCCGTCAATTTTAGCGATATCTTCCACGCTCGCATTCTTCAGCGCCTTCATGCCGCCGAAATGCGTGAGCAATCTGCGACGCCTCACTGGACCGATTCCCTCAATATCCTCGAGTCGGCTTGTCTGCCGAGTCTTGCTGCGCTTGGCGCGCATACCCGTGATAGCAAAGCGGTGCGCTTCGTCTCGGATCATCGCAATGAGCATCAGTGCGGGGCTTGCCGCTCCGAGCACCAACGGTTCTCGGCCGTCGGCAAAGACGAGCGTTTCCAAGCCCGTCTTACGCCCCTCACCTTTGGCCACGCCGACGATCACGGAAATATCAAGTCCGAGTTCGTGAAAGACGTCCTTGGCCATATGCACCTGACCGCGCCCGCCGTCAACGAGCACGAGCGTCGGAAGCTTGGCTTCGCCGCGAGCCACGGGCGCATAGCGGCGCTCGAGCACCTGCCGCATGGCCGCGTAGTCATCGCCGCCTGTGACGCCTTCGATGTTAAAGCGCCGATAGAGCGCGCTATTCATGCGCGTTCCCTCAAAGACCACGCAGGAGGCCTGCGTGGCTTCGCCTGCGGTGTGCGAAATATCAAAGCACTCGATGCGCAATTCGGAGCGCTCCTGCTCGGTGAGTTCGAGCGAAAGAACGTTGATGAGATCGTCAATGCGCTTGGATTCGCCGGCGCTTTCGGCAATGTGCCGATCCAAGGCGATCATGGCATTGGTAACAGCCATTTCGTACCACTTGCGGCGCGTGAGCTGCGGCTCGTGCACGAAGACGATCTTGCGGCCGGCCAAGGCCGAAAGCAGCTGACCGGTTGCCGTCGGATCGTCCGCTGCCTGAGAAATCACCGCATCCGGAACGGGAACGTTGCAGTAGTGATGCGAGATGAAAGCTTCAAACACTTCACTTTCGGTGAGATCGTCACCCAAACTGCGCGCAAAATCCGGGAAATAGGCGTGATCTCCAAGATGACGCCCTCCTCGCACCACAGCCAGGTTGACACAGACGGCACCGTTTTTGATCAGCACCGCAATGATGTCCGCATCGGTGTCGCCGCCCGTCGTTTCGACGGCCTGCTGGTGCATGACGTCGCGCAACAAGCTGATGCGGTCGCGCAAGACGGCCGCCTCTTCGTAGCGGCGATCCTCCGCAGCGTTCATCATGGCGTCAGTCAGCCCCTGCATGATTTCTTCGGTCTTGCCATGCAAAAAAGCGCAGGCGTCCTCCACATCGCGCGCGTACTCCTCGGCGGTCACTTTGCCGATGCAGGGCGACGAGCAGCGCCCCATCTGCCCCATCAGGCAGGGACGGGTACGGTAACGAAACACGGCCTCCTCGCAGGTCCTCAAATGAAAGACCTTCTGCAGCACGCCGATTGCCTCGCGTACGGCCGAACCGTTTGGATACGGCCCAAAGTAACGGCTTTTGCGATCGACCGCTCCTCGGTAGTAACTCACGCGGGCAAAAGGACCTGCGGAAATTTTCAAATACGGGTAGCTTTTGTCGTCCCGAAAGAGAATGTTGTATTTCGGGTTGAGCGTCTTGATGAGGTTGTTTTCCAGAAGAAGCGCTTCGGCTTCGGTGCGCACGACGGTTGTTTCGAGCCTCGCGATTTTCTGCACCATCAAGGCGATGCGCGGACTCTGCCCGGTCTTGCGAAAATAGCTTGAGACGCGGCGCTTGAGGTCGCGCGCCTTGCCGACGTACAAACACGTACCGGCTTCATCAAAATAGCGGTACACGCCGGGCAAACTTGGCAGGCCGGCAAGAACTTCCTTATTGTTGTCGGCGCTGATAGCTGACATCATCTGTCTTTTTCAACCGTTGTGAATTTTTCTCGTTCAAGGAGAGTTTCGACATGCGCACCTGCGACATGTTCTGCCGCGTCATCGACAACTACGGCGACGCCGGGGTGTCCTGGCGTCTGGCTCAAATGCTGGCCAAGGAGTACGACTGGGCGGTGCGCCTAATCATAGACGATGCGGCCGTGCTCTCGGCAATCGTTCCGACCGCAAAAGCAGAAGTCGCTCCTGTCAAAGCAGGATCGGTCACGGTTTGTGACTGGATCGAAGACGGCTCCGACGTTCCTTTCAGACCATGGGACGGACAGGCGGCCGACGTGGTGATCGAGCTTTTCTCCTGCCGTCTGCCCGACGCTTACGAAGCGGCGATTGCCCGACGTTTCGAAACGTCGCCTTGCGCCGTCTTCGCGCTCGACTACCTCACGGCGGAAAAATATGCCGAAGAAGGCAACGGTCTACCGAGTCCTCACCCTCGCTACGGTTACGACAAAACCTTCTTGTTCCCGGGCTTTTCGGAAAAAACCTGCGGCATCAACCGCGAGCGCAATTTGCAGCAGATCTTCAACCCCGCACGCAAAGAAAGCGTACGCAAGCGTCTGTTTGCAGAATTCGGAGCCGACCCGGAGCATCCCTTTACGCTCTATTTCTTCACCTATCCGGAAATGCCAGTTGAAGGGTTTGCTCAGTGTCTCGCGCAAGACCCGCGCCCCGTGCAAGTGCTCGCCGCTCCCGGAGCGGCCTCCGCACGCCTGAAGCGCGCGCTGGAATCCTTAGAGGCGCCGCATATTTGTTTCGTACAGGCTTCGATGGTGGCGCAGGACGTCTTTGACGATGTGCTTCTGAGTTGCGACGCCGCACTCATTCGAGGTGAAGACAGCGTGCTGCGCGCGCAGCTTGCAGGCATTCCGATGATTTGGACGCTTTACCCGCAGCAAGAGGACACGCATCTCACCAAACTTGCCGTCTTCGCTTGGCTCTACACGCAGGCGTTGCCGCAGACGGCCCGGCAGGCGTGGCTCGAAATCGAAGACTACGTCAACAACGGCCCCGTGCATGAACACGTCTGGAAAAACTGGCGCGACCACATCGAAGAGCTGCAAGCGGGCGCAACCGTCTGGCAGAAAACCCTTTTTTCGCTTCCGACTTTGGCCGAGAGCATTTCCAAATTAGCTGAAAAAAAGCTAAAATTTTGAGTTCACAAAAATTTGAAAGCCCGGCGCGCTGAATTTTTATGCGTTCTTTTCGGGCGTGCGTCAAAACTTTTTATCAAGGAAAACACACATTATGAAGACCGCGCAAGAGCTGCGTTCCGGCAACGTGTTCATGGTCGGCAAGGATCCGATGGTTGTCCTGAAGTCCGAATACTCCAAGGGTGGCCGCGGTGCCTCCACCGTCAAGATGAAGATGAAGAATCTTCTCAACGGTGCCGTGACCGAAACGGTTTACCGTGCCGACGACAAGTTCGAAGACATCATTCTCGAACGCAAGGAAGTGACCTACTCCTACTTCGCTGACCCGCACTACGTCTGGATGGACGAAGAATACAACCAGTACGAAGTCGACGAAGACACGATGGAAGACGCCAAGAAGTACCTGCAGGACGACCTGACTGCTGAAGCCGTCTTCTACGAAGGCCGCGTGATCGGTATCGAACTGCCGACCATGCTCGTTCGCGAAGTCGTCTACACCGAACCCGCCGTCAAGGGCGACACGTCCGGCAAGGTGATGAAGCCCGCCCGTCTGGCCACCGGCTTCACCCTCGACGTTCCCGCCTTCGTGAACACGGGCGACAAGATCGAAATCGATACCCGTACGAACGAATACCGCAGCCGCATCAAGTAATTTGTACTTGACTCGGTTCGGGTCTCGGGACTCGAAACAAAGCGCCGCAAGGTCTTTCGGACCGCGGCGCTTTTTCTTTGTCGAAATTTCGACCTACACTTTCGGTATCTTTCGATTTTTTCCGGAGACACCCATGCCTCAGAGCACGCAACGCGCCATGCGCCGCAAGGACCGAGAACTCTCGCGAGAAGAAACGCTCACCGTCATCAGGCACACGCCGCACTGCGCCATTGCGACAGTCGACGAATCCGGCACGCCCTATGCCACGCCGATCACGGCTGTGCTCTTTGAAGGCGCCGTTTACTTCCACAGCTCAAGTGATGTCACCGGTCGGCGCTACCAGAACACACTGCAAAATGACAAAGTCTCGATTGTCTGGATCGGCCGCGGAGAAACAGCCGCCGATGAACTGCCGAAAGACTTTTCGGTGAACTACGCCTCGGCCATCGTCGAGGGGCGCATTTCTCTTGTCACCGATGAAGGAGAGAAAAAGCGCGTTGCCAAGGCATTCTGCCTGCGACACGTACCTCAGGCAGGAGAAGAAGCCATTGACAAGTATTACGCCGCCGGTGGCAAATATGTCGTGTTCTGGAAAGTAACGATCGATTCACTGAGCGGCAAGGCACGCAACAAGCAGGGCTACTTCAATCGCATTTTGGCCGTATAGCAAAAAGCGCTCCGTTTCGGGGGATTGTCGCCGAAACAAAGCGCTTTTGCATCCTTTTGCGAGGCCCGATTTTTAGCCGATCTTCTTGAGCTTTTCCTGCACAAACATCAGCTTCAGGCTCTTTGTCTTTTCCGAACCGTTGAAAGCAATTTCGAGGTTCGTTTCGGCAGGCTTTTCCGGATAGTGAATGGCCACGATCTTTCCTTGACCGAGCGTCGGATGGCTTACCGTGTCCCCCACGGAAAAGCCGCCGGCCGTCACCGTCTTCTTCTTGGCGAGCAATTCGCTTGCCTTCATCAAACCGGCCTTCTTCCAGGAGTCGGAGTGAAGATTGCGAGCTGCGCTGCCGCTCGGCGCGCGGCTAAACGACGTCGAAGATCCTGAAGATCTCGCGCCGCTTGCATAAGAAGACCCGTTACGCGAACCCCAACCGTTGTTGCGGCCGTATCCGCCCGAGCTCGACTGGCGAGAATATCCGCCGCCGAAACTGCGCGAGCCCCAACGCTGATCGGCATCGTCCCAATCGTCGTCGGCATCCTCTTCGCTGTATAGCTTTTGCACGTGCTCGGAGGGAATTTCGTCAATGAACTGCGAAGCCTGCTGCATGCGGGTTTCGCCCCACATCATGCGCTGACGCGACCAGCTGATCCAGAGATTGCGGCGGGCGCGTGTCATGGCCACGTACATCAGGCGACGCTCTTCGGACAACTGAAATTCCGGATTTTCGTCTTCGCGGATGTAGTGCGGAAAAAGATCCTGCTCCAAGCCCGTCAGATAAACGTACGGAAACTCAAGGCCCTTGGAGGCGTGCACGGTCATCAGGCGCACGGCGTCGGGATCCTCTTCGGCATTCTTGTCATCGGGTTCAAGCGCGGCCTGCGACAGGAATCCGTCCAAAGGCGACATGGTGCCGCCGGGCACGGGCTCAAGCGCCGAAGCGTCTTCATCGATGCCATTTTCTTCGCAGTAGCCCACGGCGGCATTGACGAGTTCACCGAGGTTTTCAAGGCGCACATCGGCGTCCTGCTGCTTCTGATAGAACGCTTCCAGACCCGACTTCTGCGACACCAGCGTGATGAGTTCGGGCAGACTCTTGCCTTCGGCTTCGGCGCTGATTTCTTCAAGCAGCGTCACAAATGCATGCGCTCGCCGAATTTCAGGAACCGAGTCCGCTTCAGCCAGAATTTCCCAAATCGTTACTCCGGCGTCGCTAGCCATCGTCGTCGCACGTTCAACCGTCGTTGCGCCGATCCCGCGCGGCGGCTGATTGATGATGCGAAGAAGGCTCGTGTCGTCGGCATTGGCAAGCACGCGCAGATAGGCCACCACGTCCTTGACTTCCTGGCGATCGAAAAAGCGCAGGCCGCCGTAGACGCGGTAAGGAATGCTGTTGGCCGAAAGCATGCGTTCGAAATTGCGCGACAAGTTGTTGTTGCGGTACAGAATCGCAAAGTCGCTGTACTTTTTGCCGCGGCGCTTCTCAACCATAATGTCCTGTACGACCGCTCGAGCTTCCTGCATGTCGGCCTCGGCGCGATAAAGACGAATCGGTTCTCCCGCCCCCGCATCCGTCCACAGGTTCTTGCCCATGCGATCCTTGTTGTTGGCGATGACCGCATTGGCCCCATCAAGAATGTGCGAGGTCGAACGGTAGTTCTGTTCGAGCTTGATGATCTTCTCGACCTTGTAGTCCTTGACGAAGTCGGACATATTGCCCACCTTGGCGCCGCGGAAGGCATAGATTGACTGGTCGTCGTCGCCCACGCAGAACACGCAGGCGTTGGATTGCTTGGGAGGGCACAGCGCCTTGATCAGGCGAAACTGCAGTGAGTCCGTATCCTGGAATTCGTCGACGAGAACATACTTGAAGCGATCGTTGTAGTGCTCGCGCACAAGCTGATTGCCCTCAAGAAGCTCGACGCAGCGCAGCATCAGTTCGGCAAAATCCACAAGCCCTTCGCGCTGACAGCGTGCTTCATAGGTCTCATAGAGCGTCACGCGCGTCTTGTCTTCCTCTCTGGCAGACACGGCTCCGGCACGCAGCCCCTGTTCCTTGTAGCTGTTGATCGCCCACTGCACTGTCTTGGGATCGCGCAGTTTGGGATCAATGCCCGCCTCCTTCATGATGCGGCGGATGAGCGAGAGCTGATCGGACGTATCGATGATTTGGAACGTGGGCGGCAAATTAGCTTCCTGAGCGTGCGCGCGAAGGATGCGATGAGCCGTACCGTGGAAGGTTCCCATCCACAAATGACGCAGGTCGCAGGAGACCATGGCCGACAGTCGGTCGCGCATTTCGCGCGCGGCCTTGTTCGTAAAGGTCACGGCAAGAATCTGCGAGGGGCGCGCCATTGCACGCGACAGCAGCAAGGCGATGCGCGTCGTGAGCACCTTGGTCTTGCCGGAACCTGCGCCGGCAAGCACCAGCGCGTTTTCGCAGCCGAGTTCGGCAGCCTTGCGCTGCATGGGATTGAGAGAATTCAGAAAGTCATCAAGCATCGATACAGTCTCGTGGCAAATCTCAAAATCGCGATACGCCGCGCGTAGCCCTTTCCTCGGGCAACGTCGGCACTCCATATGCAAACAAAAAAAGCGAGCGGCGATTGTAGCCTGAAAGACACCCTAACACACGGACGATCCTCAGACGACGATGCCCTCGGAATTCGCTCCGAAAGCGCGCCGTTATTGACTTTCCGACTCTCAAACAAGGGGTATGGCTAGTTGACTAAAAATCTACCAAATGTCCCATAACGGGTTCCATAGCAACGTTAAACTTGGAAAAAGAAGAGACGAGCTCG
>ERZ1673738.499-NODE-499-length-70074-cov-13.449806_pt1 | contig 70074 bp, 61 predicted proteins | sample MGYA00580198_ERZ1673738 | MGnify/ENA primary metagenome ERZ1673738 (study PRJEB41218, sample SAMN15661784) | gut metagenome | host: Homo sapiens | place: Canada: London | collected 2015-08-20/2019-03-30 | study: EMG produced TPA metagenomics assembly of... | reverse complement strand
TTTCAGAACGAACTCCGGAAGCGTGTACGAACCTCTTATGTGTGAGGTTCGTTTTTTATTGGGGGATTGAGGAGGGGATAGAAGTATTGGCGGAGCCAATCTTCGTAAGGGGCTGTGCCCCTTCAATGGAAGTGCGCCTCGCACCCTTCAATGGCTGGCACGCCCCGTGCCTTTATTCCCATTTTTGGGGAAACGGATATGTGTATGGCTCCGTTGGATTGTTTGCTTGATGTTGGGCTTGGCAGATTTTTTTTGCATTTTTTTTGCGGCGGGATAGGATGGGCGAAAATTTTTATGAAATTTCTTCTTTCGACATTGGGATTTGTCTTTGCCAACCTTCCCGAGTGCGTGATGAGCGGCGTTTGCAGGGCCGTCGGATTCATGATATGCTATTTCCCCAACCGCCGCACGCGCGTTGCGTTTTCCAACATCTACCATTGTTTTCCGGAAATGGGGCGGCGCGAGAGAATGAAAATCGCGTACGAGTCGTGCGCGCGCATGGTAGAGATGGCCCTGTTTGTTATTGCAAGCCCCCATATGTCTCTCGACAGGCTTTTGGAGCGAGTGAAACTGAGCGGCACGGTAAGGGGCGAGCTCGAAAAATATTCCGAAAAACCCTATCCGCTCGTCCTCATGATTCCGCATTTCGCGATGATGGAAACTATCACTATGTTTCCTCTTTTGGCGGGAAATTTGAAATTGCCGGCCGTCGGCGTGTTTTACAGGCCGTTCGATTCAGCCGGAATGGAGGCGTGGGTCAGGGAGAGCCGCCAGCGCTTCGGAATCAAGATGCTTTCGCGCCGCGACGGCATTTTCCACTCGGCCGGGATTTTGAAGGGAAACGGCTGCGTTGCCGTTTTGTTCGACCAGAATGCGGGCGGGGCGGGGTGCGAGTCGCTCTTTTTCGGGCGGGTCTGCCACACCTCCGAGCTTGCGGGAATCCTTGCGGAGAAGACCGGAGCGCGGGTGGCAGTGTTCTACGCCAGGCGCACGGGATTTTGGAGGTCGGAGGTTGACGGGGAATTCCTCGACGCGTCCGGAATCGAGGACATCACCTATTCGGGCAATGTCTGGCTTGAAAACAAGCTCAAATCGAGCCGTACCGCGCGCTTCGACTGGCTTTGGCTCCACAGGCGGTGGCGCACTCACCCGGACCAGCGCACTTCCCTGCGCCTGCGCGGGGGAAAGAGCATTTTGGACTATTCTCTGCGGCGCATGGGGCTCGATAGCCTACCGCGCAAAACCTCCATTTTCGTCACGCTTCCGGACGGGTTTTCCGGCGCCGAGTCCATCGCCCCGATTCTTGCGGCTCTGCGCGTTTCGCGCCCCGACGCGCGCGTCAGCGTGCTTTGCTCCGGCGCGTGTGCGGAAGCCCTATCGCGCCGCCCCGACTGCGCCGACGCCGTAATAGAGCTTCCTCCGCGCGCTTTCGGAAAGCTTCCGCGCCTGAAATTTTTCGGGAGGCTTTCGCTCTCGTACCCCGATATAAACATCGTGTTTGACGGCTCCGTTGCCGCCGACATGGAGGCTTTCGCGCTCGGGGCGCAGCAGCGCAACGCGGTGGAGTCGTCGCGCCGCAGGCATTTCATGACGGGCGTCTATAAGGCCGCGGGCGGCGGCGGGGAACCGAATCCGCGCCTGATTCTCGAAACTCTCGAATATTTCGGAATGAAGTCCGCGGACTGCTCGGAAATCAAACAAAGCGAGGTAAAATTATGACAAACATAGGCACGGTTTTTAAGAAAAATTCCACAAAGGCGATGCTGCTCGGCAGCGGGGAACTCGGGAGGGAGGTCGCCATAGAGCTCAAACGTCTCGGCCTCGAGGTTGTCGCTGTGGACAAGTACGCGGACGCGCCGGCTATGCAGGTTGCCGACCGCTCGCGCGTCATATCGATGCTCGACGCCGACGCTCTCGAACGCGCGGTGCTCGAAGAAAACCCCGCTTACATAATCCCCGAGGTGGAGGCGATAGCCACGCAAAAGCTCGTGGAGCTCGAGAGGCGCGGATTCAACGTTGTGCCCACTGCGGGCGCCGTGAATTTTACGATGAACCGCAAGGGAATCAGGACGCTCGCGGCTGAAAAGCTCGGAATGAAGACTTCTCCTTACGCTTTTGCGGGCACGAAGGGGGAATTTTTGGAGGCCGTGAAGAAAATCGGGATTCCGTGCGTGGTAAAGCCGATAATGAGCTCTTCCGGACACGGGCAGAGCACCGTGCGCGACGAAAGCCAAATTGACGCCGCGTGGGAATGTTCCCAGACAGGAGGGCGCGCTGGCGGCGGCGAGGTGATTGTCGAGGGCTTTGTGGACTTTGACTACGAAATCACGCTTCTGACGGTCAGGCACTCGGGGGGCACTTCGTTTTGCGCCCCGATCGGGCACGAACAGATTTCGGGCGACTACCGCCGGAGCTGGCAGCCGCATCCCATGGGCGCGCTCGCCCTCGAAAGGGCGAAGGATTACGCGAAAAAGATAACCGACGCCCTCGGAGGCTACGGGATTTTCGGGGTAGAAATGTTCGTCAAGGGCGACGAAGTTCTGTTTTCGGAGGTGTCGCCGCGCCCTCACGATACCGGCATGGTGACCATGATATCCCAGAACCTTTCGGAGTTCGCGCTGCACGCGCGCGCGATACTCGGGATACCGATTCCCGAAATAGAGCTTTACGGGCCGTCGGCGAGCAGGGCGGTGGTTGTGGAGAAGAACTCCGAAATGCTCGAGTATTGCGGGCTCGACAAAGTTTTGTCGCGGCCGAATACCGACATGCGGATATTTTCCAAACCGTGCGTGGCGGGCGGGCACAGGCGCATGGCCGTGCTTCTCGCGCGTTCGGATACCGTTGAGCGCGCCGACGCGGTGACGGCCGAGATGCTCGCCGATTTTGAGATAAAAACTTTTTAGCGGGCATATAGTTTCCGGAGCGGTTTTCCGCTTCCGGCGCAAAGAGCGGCGCGCGGGATTTCCCGCGCGCCGCTCTTTCAATGCCTGTTTCTAAACGCGGGAAGCGCGTCAGTTCTTGGAGCGCATTTTCTTTACGTGCTCCCTGATTTTTTCCGCTCCCTCGTCGTATACTTCCCGCGGGACAACGTGGCTGCCCTCTTCGACTATGCGGAGGGATTTCGGGGTTTTGATGTTTGAGTACGCCGCGGACACGGAGCTCGGCGGGCACACATTGTCGCGCAGCCCCGTCGTGACGAAGGCGTCCGCCTTTATCATGGAGGCGAAGTTGGCCGCGTCAAAATATCTCGAAGCCTCGTAGACGCTCTTGTCGTACGTGCCGTATTTGTCCGCCCTCAGCAGGTTCGGCCAGCCGCACACGCGGCCGGCGGCGATCCCGTTGTGGTCGCACATGGCGGGCACGAACGCGGCGACGAACGTCACCTTGTCGCATAGGCCGCCCGCGGCGAGCGCCTGCCCGCCTCCCTGGCTCGTGCCGTTTACGACAAGGATTTTGCCGTCCCATTCGGGCTGCTTCATAAGAAATTCAAGCGCCCTCATCGTGCGCAGGTATAGGACGCGGAAAAAGCTGTTGTCGCGGTTGTCAGCGCCGGCGTAGCGGTAGTCTTTCAGGTCTTTTTTGGCGAGCTCGTCGTAAAATTCCTTGGGTTTGCCATTGGGTATGCCGTGGGCGTTGTAGTCGAGCGCGATATATCCCTGCGCCGCCCATCCAATGGGCCCGCCCTTTCCGGACGAGCGAACCCCCGCGCCGTGCGGGAATAAAATCGCCGGGCAGCTCTTGGGTTTGGCACCTTTCGGACGCGCATAATAGCCGGTTAGAAAACCCTTAAACGTGTCGGCCTTTATGTCGAAGAGTTCAACGTTTTTGTTGTCGCACGGCACCTCTTTCATCTCCGCGTTCATCGGGATCTCCGAAAGCATTCTCTTTTGGGCTTTCCAGTATTCGGCGAAATCCTCGGGGACGGGCAGGCCCGGGCGGATTTTTTCGAGTTCGAATCCCGCGCCGGCCAGGAGCTGCGTTTCTTTCTTCGTCTCGGGATTGTAGACGCCGACCGCGCACCTGAGAACTCCGGGCTCGTTGAGCGCGCCGGCCTTGATTACCGCACGCCCGTCCTTGTCGGTTATTCCATGGCTTGATACCACGGGGATTGCTCCGTCCTTGCTGACGCTGCTCCAAAAGCGGATTCCGCCCTGGGGCTTGCCGCCGTTGGATATTTCGAGGACGAACTCCGCAGGTTCGCCCATTTTGTAGAGCGAGCCGTCGCGCGAGGCTTTGAGGCGCATCTTCATGTCTCCGTCCGATTGCGTTTCCGCAAAGGCGAACACCGTTAGCGCGGCCAATGCCGCCAGTATGGGGTATATCTTCTTTTTCATGGTGAAAATTATAGGTTTATTTTTATATTTCTGCGCATGAAAGTCGGCACGTCGAGGTCTTCCCCCTTGCGCATGTTTACCGGAGTGTCCTCGAAAAACCCGCGTTGCTCCGACATCTTGACGAACACGAATTCCGATTGTTTGGTTTTGGGTTCGGGATCGGGCGCGGCAGGCTTTGCCTTGGAGCGGCCGAATCCGAAAAACCCGCGGGATTTTTTCGGCTTGGGTTCCTCATACCTTTGGACTCCGCATTCCCCGCCGCCTTCCTGCGCGTCCGGAATCGGGCGGGTTTGGCTCTCCGCATTCTCCGGCTCTTCGCGGGGGGCGGCGGCGGGTTTTGACGCGGCGCCGAAAAATGTCTGGCCAATGCCCGCCGGATTTTCGGAGAGCCCCATCGCGCAGACCCTTATGCGCCCGTGCATGGACTTGTCCACGGACGCCCCGAAACAGATCCGCTCATGCACTCCGAAGGTCCGGGATACCGTTTCGAGCAGAGACTGCATTTTGTTCATCTCGAAGTCTTCGCCGCAGACGAGGGAAATCATGAGGCTTTCGGCGTTTACGCCCGCCGCGCCGCCTCCCAGAAGCGGGGAGGAGGCGAGCTCCGCCGCCGCGTCGGGCACGGCGTTCGCGCCCGTTCCGCAGCCTATGCCGAAAAAAGTGGACAGGCCTTTTTTGAAGAACGCCTTTTTGAACGACGGGATCCCTATGTTGACCACGCCCCTGTTGAGCAGCATGGCGCAGATTTCGCTTATGGCGGAGACGGCGTACATGTTGGCGGCTTCAAACGCCGCCTTTACGGGCAGGGCGGAGCGCGCGAGTATTATGTCGTTGGGCAGGGCTGCCGCGGCGTCGCAAACCTTGCGCATATATCTCACTGAGCGTTCTGCGAGCGACGATTTGTCAACTCCCTCGACCGATAACGGCATCAGGGAAAAGGAGATTACGAGCTTTGCCCCGTTTTCGGCGGCGAGTTTTGCGAGTATCGGGGTCACCACGCTGCCGGTACCCCCGCCGAGCCCCGCGACGCAGACGAATACGTCCGCTCCGGAGGCGATCCGTTTGAGGAGGGCAAGGTCGGATATTGCGGCCTCCTTTGCTGTGGCGGGATCCCCCCCCGAGCCCATTCCGCCGGCTACCGATTTGCCTATGCACACGGCGTTTTCGACGGGACAGTCGCGCAGGGAGGATTCGTCGGTGTCCACAGCGGCCATATCCGCGCCTTCGCAGCCCTTTGCGCACAGGGCGGAGACGATTTTCGCGCCCGCGCCTCCGATTCCGGCGACGCGGATTGAAAGCTTTTGTCCGGTTTCCGACTGCATCAGATTTTAAAGATTTTTGCGATTTTTTCGGTTATGGAGCCGCCCTTTTTGGAAGCGCCCCCCATCTCTTTCATTCTGGCGTATTCGAGCAGCCCGAGGGCGGTGGAGAACTCCTGGTGGCGCAGGTTTTCGGCGACGGACGGCGGGAATTTCCCGAGCGAGCACGGGCGTTCGAGCACGGCTTCGGCGAGCTCGCATATCCCGTTTAGCTTCGACGTTCCTCCGGTCAGCACGACTTCGCCGACCGAACCGTCCGAAAAGTGCTCTATCATGTCCTGGCGCAGCAGCAGAAACAGCTCTTCAAGGCGCGCGCGTATGACTTTGTTTATAGCTTCCAGCGGTATTTTCCTGTCGCCGATTTGCCTGTCGCCGAGGCTCCAGAATTTTGTGTCGCGCTCGTCTTTTGTTATGACAGCCTTGCCGAAGCGCGTCTTTATGCGTTCGGAATTTTTCCGGCTCAGCCTTATGCCGAAGGAGAGGTCGTTGGTGATATGGTCGCCGCCTACCGGAATTACGCCGGCCTGCGTTGGAAGGCCGTTTTTGTAAAAAGCGTAGTCGCTCGTCCCGCAGCCGATGTCTACTACGAGCACGCCGTTTTCTTTCTGGACCGGCGAAGACGCCGTCATCGCCGAGGCGAGCCCCGAGAACACGAGGTATTCCACCTCCAATCCGAAACTTTGGACTACGTGCATTGCCGCGCGGATTTTTTCGCTGTCTCCGTGTATCATCCAGTATTCGGCCACTATTCTCGAAGCGCGTTCTCCGACGGGGTCGACGCAAAACCTCTCGTCGTCGAGGTAAAATCCGCAACAGATTCTGTGTATGTAGCTCCTGCCGTCGGGAAGGGCCTTGCTCTTGGCGTCCTCCTTGGCGCGCTCCACGTCGCCCTTGCGGACTATGCCATCGGAACCCGCCACGTTTGCCGACCCTATATTTCTGAATCCCTGTATGTGGGTTCCGCTGATGCCGAGGCACACCGATTTTATCGGAACGGAACACGAGCGCTCCGCCATGACGATGGCCGCCTGCGCCTGTTCCGCGGCCTTTTTCACGTCAATTATGTCCGCCTTTTTAACTCCGTCGGTCGCCGCCTGCCCGACCCCCACGAGGTTGAGCATTTTGCCGTCCACTATCTCGCCGATGAAAACCTGCATTTTTCCGGTGCCGATTTCCAACGCCGCTATTGTCTTGCTGTCGCTCATTTGGTCGTCTTGATTTTAACGGGCGCCCACCCCTTTATCGACAGGTCTATGCGCTTTATCTCCGTTAAAGGGTTTTCTTTCTGGTAACGCAAGATATATTCGAGCCTCTCGAACTGTTTTTTGTAGTCGCGCGGGGCGAATATTATCTCCATTCCGGAGGCGTCCGAAACTTTAAGCAGGGGCAGGGTGAGGCTCCCGAGCTCGGAGACGTCTATGCGCTTCCAGCCGCGCGCCGCATCAGGCATGGCGGCGTACGCCGCGCCGAGGAATCTGGCGATTTCCGGAGCGAACCTGCATGGCTGCGGAACCGGGCCGTCGAAGCGCGGCGTCCAGCCCTCGAGCTTGGGCATGGCGTCTATCATTTCGGGCGGGACGCACGACGGCTCGAAGAATCTCCCGTCGGGCGACATTATAAAAATCTTCCGCCTGCCGGAGACGTCCGCAAAGAGCTTCATGAAGGGTTTGAGTTCGGTCAGGGTGATTTTCAGCGCGTCGGGGTAGGCGCGCTCCACAGATGCCGACTCAATCTGCGAAAGCGATTCGAGCGCGCTTTTCAGCGCAAAGATGTTGACTTCACCGAGGCGCGCGTCGGGGGAGATTTTCAGGCGGCCTTTCAGCCATTCGGCGGTGGCGAGCCCGTCCGTTTTGAACTCTATGCGTTTTATTTGCGCCCCTTTGGAGCCGAGAATGTCCTCGATGAAAGCGTTTTGGTAGAGGAAATACGCGCCGTACCCGAGCCCCCCGAGCGCTGCGAGCGCAAGCGCTGCCCGCAGCCACAGCCAGGCCGCCCGCAGCTTGGCGCGCAGCGACAGCGGTATCTTCCGGCGCTTTTTCCCCCCGTCGGAATTGAGGTCGCGCCATGTGGAGGCTTTTTTTACTGCCGGCTTTTTTGGCATTACCTTTTTGCCCTGATTGAAAACCTTTTTACCGCCTCGCCGACGAGCTTCTCGCAGAGGGATTCAAAACTATACCCTTCGCACGAAGCGCTTTTGGGCAGGAGGCTCGTAGGGGTCATTCCCGGGAGGGTGTTTATTTCGAGTATGACGAAATCCGGTTTCCCGATATCCGCCGCAATGAAATCCACGCGCGCGAAGTCGCGGCAGCCGCACGCGCGGAAGGCCGATTCCGCCGCCGCGCGCATTGCGGAGGCCGCGTGCGGCGGAATTTCGGCGGGGTAGACGTAGCGCGTCGAACCGGCGGTATATTTGCGCTTGTAGTCGTAGACGCCTCCGTCGGGGATTATTTCGACAACTCCGGCGGCGCGCCCGCATATGACTCCTATCGAAAACTCGCGGCCTTTGACGAGCTCCTCCGCCATCCACGAGCCGCTTTCGATGCCCGAGAGCGCCTTTTCCGCGCCGTCGGAATCCCGCGCCACCGAGAGCCCCACGCTGCTGCCCTTGTCCGCCGGCTTTATGACGCACCCATTCGGGAAGAGGGCGCCGAGCGCGCCCGCGGAGGGTTTGCAGCCGGCTTGGAATTCGACAGACCTCGCCACGGGCAGTCCCGCAAATTTGAGGAGCGCCTTTGCCGCCGGTTTCACCATGCACGCGCGGCTCGACAGGCTGCCGCAGCCGGCGTATTCAAACCCCGCGGCGTCGAGCTGCCCCTGGAGCGTGCCGTCCTCGCCGTAGTCGCCGTGCATCGCGGGAAAGATTACGTATTCGTCCGGGTCGAGGCCGGGCGGCAGGGCGTTTTCGTCGAGCCTCACGGACACCGCGTCGAATTTTTCCGACAGGGCCTTGAATACGTTTTCGCCGCTTACGAGCGACACTTCGCGTTCGGGCGATATCCCGCCGCTGAATACTGCGATTTTCGGATTCATTTTATTTGCTCAAAAAATTTTTTCGCCGCGAAGTGGAAGTCTCCCGCGCCGACAAGCGCTATGCGCCTCGGCTTTCCTCCTTCGAGCGCGGCTTTCGCGATTTTGAAGAAATCGTCCGGTTCCGCAAGCTTTATCCGCGACCCTGCGGGCGCCTTTTTTATTATTTCGGAACTTTCGCCGAGCGGGTCGGGAATTTCGCTCGCGGCATATACCGGCAGAATGAAAACCCGCGCCCCGACGCTTTCGGCCTCCGACAGGATTTTCGCGAAGTCCGCGGCGAATCTCCGCGTGCGCGTGTACCTGTGGGGCTGGAAAAACACGTCGGTTTCAACTTCGGACTGCGGCAGGAAACTCCGCAGGAACGCCCCGACTTCATTCGGGTGGTGGGCGTAGTCGGAAACCGCGCAGACTTTCCCGTCGTCGAAAATCTTTTCGCTGCGCCGCTGGAGCCCCTCGAAACCTTCAAAGGCGGACGGCGCGAACGAGCCGTCCGGAAAAGTCGCGCGCAGGGCGGCGAGCGCCATTGCGGAGTTTTTCTCAAAATAGTCTCCGGAGAGTTTTACGGGCACGGACGGCGTCTGGACGAGCGCGGCCGCCCGTTCCAGAATCTTGTCGCCCTCGGGGTATATGACGAGCCTGCGCGTCCTGGAAAAGAGCCGCTCGAACATTTCGCCGAGCTTCCGGTCATCGGCATAGGTGTCGGTGTGGTCGAGGTCGGCGTTGAGCGCGACCGCGACTTCCGGCGAAAAGTATTCTATCGTCGCGTCGCTCTCGTCGATTTCAGAAACTATCGGCTTTCCGGCGGCGCAGTATCCGTGCATTGCGAAGCCGTTGGGGATTGCGCCCACGAGGTATCCACAGTCGAGGGAGAGTCTGTTTATCGCGTGCGCCAGGAGCGCGCTGACAGTGCTCTTGCCGTGGCTGCCGACAACCGCCGTGAGCTTTCGGGGGGCGCATAATTCCGCCCAGCACTCGCCGCGCCGCGCCACGCCTTTGGCGCCGCAGAATTCGGCGAATTCCCCGCGCCTGCGCCATAGGGCGGTGCTTATCACTACCCTGTCGTACCTGCCGGACGGCGGGCGGAACTTCACGCCCAGGTTTTCCAGGCGCCCGCGCAGCTCGGGGTTGGGGGAGTCGTCGAAGCCATCGACGGAGTTGCCCTCGTCTGCCAGAAACGCGGCGAGCGGCGCCATTCCCATGCCGCACACGCCGCCCATATAGTAGCGGGCCGGCACGGCTATTTCTCCCCCGCGCCGGCGGCGACTATCCGCAGGTCCCCTATTATTTTCGAGGTGTCGTTGAGTGCGTCTACCCTCGCGAGGTTTTCGCGCATGGTTTCGAGCAGCGCGGAATTGCCCATCAGGCAGGCGACCTCGTCGAAGAGCTTGTGCATGTCGTTCTGGTCCAGGACGGCGCACCCTCCCTGCTTTTCAAAGCATTTGGCGTTTTCGCGCTGGTGGTTGTCGGCGGCGAACGGGTAGGGCACTATGACGGACGGAAGCAGGCAGCGCGCGAGCTCGGCGATTGTTCCCGCGCCTGCTCGCGCGACCGCAAGGTCCGCGGCGGACATAGCGGAGGCCATGTCGTCGCAGAATTCGAGAAACGCAATTTTCCTCTCCCCGCAATTTTTTGTTTTGACGGTTCTGTCGGGGAAGGCGTTTTTTCCGGGCCCGCACACGCATAGTACGTCTATTCCCTTTTCGGCGAGCCTGTCGAAATTGTGCGACGCCCACTCGTTGAGCGCGAACGCCCCCTGGCTGCCGCCGAGCACGAGCAGCAGTTTCCCGTCCGTCCCGAATCCGAATTTCCTCCTCGATTCCGCGGCCGGCAGCTTTTTTATCTCGCTTCTGACGGGATATCCGGAATATCTTACCTGGCCGCTCTTTTGCCTGGGGATTCTGACGCCGTAGGGGACATATATCCTCTCGGCAAACCTGCCGAGCAGGCGCGTTGCCTTTCCGGCGCGGCGGTTGGCCTCGTGCAGAATGAGCGGCACACCGAGCGTTATGGCCGCTATGGAAAATCCGAGCGAATTGAAGCCTCCAAAGCTTATCACCGCGTCGTATTTCCCTTCCGATATGACCTTTCTGCCGAACTTTACGGATTTTGCGAGTTCCGAGAGGAATTTGAAGAGCCGCGCTGGGCGCATCGAAAACGCCACCCCGGGCGCCTTTATTATGCGCAGCCCCGAATATTTGCCCGCGAGGCGCGAGTCCACCGCCTTTTGGCTGATGACAAAGCTCGCTTCGTCGCCGGCGTCGATGAGCGCCTGCCCGACGGCGAGGCCGGGGGCGAGGTGTCCGCCCGTTCCGCCGCAAAGAATGATAAATTTGCTCATAGTTCCCCTATCTTGATTTGCGTCGGCCTGCTCCAACGCCTGAGGCAGTTGAGTATCAGCCCCGTAAATGCGAACATCGCGACGAGGTTGGAACCCCCGTAGCTTATGAAAGGCAGGGAGATTCCCTTTGTTGGCATGAGGCCCGTGACGACGCACATATTGAAAAGCGCTTGGAGTATTATCATCATCACGGCCCCCGTCGCGATGGAAAACTCGAAGAGGTCGGGCGCCTTGCGCAGGGAGGCGATTGTGACGAAAAACAGAATCGCAAACGCGGCTACGACTGAGACTGTCGCAAAAATTCCGAGCTCTTCGCCGACTATCGCAAAAACGAAGTCCGTGTGCGCCTCGGGAAGGAATGACAGCTGCTGCCTTCCCCTGCCTATGCCCGTTCCGAATACGCCGCCGGAACCGAACGCGAGTATCGCCTGGTAGAGCTGGTAGGAGCCGTCGGCCTTGGTTCCCTCAACGTCGAGAAAACTCAAAATTCTCGCCATTCGCACGGGGTTGAAATAGATGAGCGTGCAGAACGCCGCCCCGAGCGGGACAAATACGGCTGCAATGTGCGAGATTTTCGCGCCCGCCAGAAATATCAGAATCAGCCCCACGAAGCCGCAGAGGAAAGTGGTGCCGTAGTCGGGTTCGAGTATTATCGGCCCGCAGAATAGCCCCACTATCATCAGCGGCTTGAAGAGCCCCCCCGAAAATGTCTTTAATTTCCGCTGGTTGTCGTAGAGGTATGAAGAGAGGAAAATTATGAGGGCGAATTTTGCCAGATCGCTCGGTTGCGCGACGATCGGGCCGAGTTCCAGCCACCGCCGCGAGCCGTTCACTTCCTTGCCCACCTGCGGAATAATGACGAGTATGAGCAACAGGGCGGAAACCGCCGCTACCGGAACTGCGAGGCGTTTGAGGAGCCTTAGGTCTATGAACGCGGCGGCGGCGCCCGCGCAGAATGCGACCGAAAGCCACAACGCCTGTTTGGAGACGATGAGGTACGGGTCCGCCCGGCTCGCGCCCGCGCTCATGAGTATGAGCAAACCGAGGGCGCTTAGAAAGGCCACCGGAAAAAGTATGCCGAACCAAGCGCCCCGAAATGAACCTTGTGCGTTCGGGCCGTCCATTTCCGGACGATTAGATTTCTATTACGGGGATCGTTTCCGCTTCCGGCGCGGCGGGCTGGGCGGGCGCGGCAGGCTGGGCGGGCGCGGCAGGCTGGGCGGGGGAAACCGAAGGCGCGGGCGCCGCCGATTCCGCCGCGGGCTGCGCGGAAGCCTTGGGGGCGTCGGCGGTCACGGTTATGGGGTTTGCCGCCGGCTGTGCGGGCTGGGCGGGAGCTTCCGCCTTTTGCGCCGGCTGCGCTTGCGCCTGAGAGGGCTTTGCCGCTTTCACGGGCAGGACGATTTTCTGCCCAACGCGGATTTTGCGGGGGTCGGAAACGCCGTTGCGCTTGCATATTGCGGACACGCTCGTTCCGTGCTTCCTCGCGATGGCGCCCAAAGTGTCGCCGGATTTGATTTCGTAGGAGATTTCTCCGTCCGCAGCCGCGGCCGCGGGTGCCGCCGCCTTGGCGGTTTTCGCGGGGGAGCCTTTGGCTACGAGAAGCTTTTGCCCGACCTTTATGTTGTGGTTTTTGAGGTTGTTTACGGACATCAGCTGGCGGACGGTTGTGGAGTATTTCTTGGCAATGCGCGAGAGCGAGTCTCCGCTCTTTACAACGTATGTTTCGGTTTCGGAGGAAATCTGGGCGTTGGCGTGTTCGGCGGGTTGGGGTTCGGGGAGCGTGGAAACCTCTCCTGAGGCGGGGATTTTTATCTCCTGCCCGATGCGGATTACGGACGAGCGGGATAGGCCGTTTATCGCCATGAGTTCGGAGACCGTCACGCGGTGTTTTTTTGCGATTGCGGAGAGGTTGTCGCCCTTTCTTACCACGTAGATATTTTCAGTTTCGTCGGCGGGCTTGGCGGGTTTTGCGGCGGGTTTTGCGGGTTCCGCCTTTTCGGGTTCTCCGGAGGCTTCGGGGACGAGCGTTTCGCCCGCGCCTGCGGACTTTTCCATATTCCACGCGGGGCGGGTGGGCGCCACGCGCAGGGCGGGGCTGCCCTCAGGCGGGAGTTCCGCGTCCCTCACGGAGGCGTCGGCCTCTTTCTGCTCGGCGGGGGCTATGGTTGTCACTTCTTCTGTCGCGGTTTTTGCTTTCGCCGCAGGGGCTTCGGGTTCGGAGCTGCATCCCGCCTGGACGAGAAGCATGCTTATTACGCCTATATGCAGCGCGAGCACTGCCGTGATTGCCACTGATTTCTTCATACGTTTCCCCTTAATTTTGCCTTTTATTTTTTATATTCTTTTAAATTCTTCAAACACAAAACTTCGTTTTGAAAAGATTTCCCGCGGTCGGCGTACCCCGAAAACATTCCGAAGCTCGAAAATCCCGGGCTGAACAATACGCTTCCGCCGTCCCCCGCCATTTTTGCGGACATTTCCACGGCCTCTTTCATCGAGCCGCATACGCGCGCTTCAACGCCGCAGGCGCGCAGGATTTCCGCGAGTTTTTCGGCGGTCTGCCCGATTAGCACGGCGCCTTTGGCGGATTTCGCGATTTCCCCCGCGAGCTCCGAGAGGTCGCAGTTTTTGTCTTTCCCGCCGCCGAGCCACACGAGGCTTTTTGTCCCCGAGAGCTCGCGCAGGGCGGCGATTGCGGCGTGGGCGTTGGTGGCTTTGGAGTCGTTGTAAAATTTTACCCCGCTCGCTTCGGCGGGTTCCCCGAACCTGTATTTCGGGAGGGCGAACCCCCTTGCGGCTTCCGCGGCGGCGTACGGCAACCCGAGGCTTTTCAGAAATTCCGCAGCCATTGCGAAGTTGCGCGACTGCACGGAAGTGTCGAAGGGCTTCGGGCAGGCGGACGGATCCATGTCCGCGGGGATTTTCGCGAAGGCGGGCATTTTCATGCCGTACTCTTCCGCAGCTTCGGCCACGTCCTTTGAAATGAACAGCAGTTTCCCCCTCAGAGCGTTCACGAGGTTGAATTTCGCGCAAAAATATTCGCGCATGTCTTTGTGCCAATCGAGGTGGTCGGGCGCGAAGTTCGTCCAGAGCAGGGCGTCGGGGCGCAGAAATTTCAGGCGCGATGTCTGGAAGGAACTGAGTTCGCAGACGGCAACGGCGTTTGAGGAATCCCCGATTTCCGCGCAGAACGCGGAGAGCGGGCGGCCTATGTTGCCCGCGGCAATAGCCCTTATTCCGGCGAGGTTTAGGGCGCGTTCGAGAAACGACGTGAGCGTCGTCTTGCCGTTGGTTCCGGTGACGGCGTAGATTTTCCCCTCCCACGCGAGCGCCGAGAGGTCGGGTTCGCAAATGGCGCGCGCGCCGTTTTCTTCGGAGAGGCGTATCCACTCGTGGTCGGGGCGGAACGCGGGAGAGTATACGACAAGCCTGTGCGATTTGGCGGCTTCGGAAGAGAAGGGCTTTGCGGCGAAATCCGGAGCTCCGGCGTCAAGCGCGTAGACTGAGAATCCCGTTCCCGCCTTTTTCAGGAGCTCCGCGGCGGCCCTGCCGCTCGCGCCCGCGCCGAAAATCGCGGCGTCGGCCCCGCCCGCGAGGGCTCTTATCCTTTCAAATTTCCCCGCGGTTTCCATCACCTGATTTTGAGCGTTGCCAACCCCGCGAGCGCAAAGATCAGCGAGAGAATCCAGAAGCGTATGACGACCTTCGTCTCCTTCCACCCCTTGATTTCAAAGTGGTGGTGTATGGGCGACATCAAAAATATCCTTTTGCCGGTCGTTTTGTAGGAGGCGACTTGCAGTATAACGCTCATCGCTTCGATTACGAATATCCCGCCTACGATTACGAGCGTAAACGGTTGCAGCGACATGAAAGCCGTTATCCCGATGAGCCCGCCGAGCGCGAGGGAGCCGGTGTCGCCCATGAACACTTCGGCGGGGTGGGCGTTGTACCACAAAAAGGCCATCGACGCCCCGAGCAGCGCGCAGCACACGACGGTCATTTCCCCCGACCCGGGAATATAGCGCAAAAACAGGTATTCGGCGGCTATCGCGTTGCCGGCGACGTACGTGAACACGGCGTAGGCGAGGGCGGCGGAAACGGTGCAGCCGATGGCGAGCCCGTCTATGCCGTCGGTCAGGTTGATGGCGTTGCTCGAACCTGCGAGCACGAAAAACATGAAGGCGAACATGAACCACAGCGGCATGCACGAAACCAGCGGATACTTCATGAACGGTATCCAGAGCTCGCGCATCATTGTGGAATATTCGGGGGAGAGGGAGAGCGCCGCGCAGGCGGCGAGCGTCGTTGCCGCCTGGACTGCGAGCTTCATTTTCCCCGACACTCCCTTGGGGTTTTTCTTGACGATTTTTAGGTAGTCGTCGGCGAACCCGAGCGCCGTGAGCGACGTGTATACGAGCAGCGCGGTGAATACGAGCGCGTTCATGCGCGCGAAGAGCAGGCTCGACAGCGCGACGGCCGCGAATATTATCACCCCGCCCATGGTCGGGGTTCCCTTTTTGGATTCGTGCAGTTCGGCGAGCCTGCCGACTTCCTCCTTCGTCCGGAAGCTCTGCCCGAATTTTATGGCGCGCAAAACCCTTATGGCGTACGGCGCCGAGGCCATGGCTATAAAAAATGCCATCGCCGCCGCGCATGCGCATCTGAACGAGAGGTATTTGAAGAGGCGCAGCGGCCCGAAATACGTCTCAAAATCGGCGAGGTCGAAGAGCATTAGATGGTCTCCCTTTCGTCTTCGTCGTCTTCGTTTCCGTCCGCGCTTTCGACGTCGGAATCTTCGCCGTCTTCGAAATCTTCCGCGTCTTCAAATTCGTCCGCGCCCGCGTTGTCATCTTCTTCGGGGGGTTCGGGCTCTTCCGGTTCCGGTTCGGGTTCCGGTTCAATCCGGCGCGCGCCCTCGGAATCGAGGGCGGCGAGCGCGGCGGCGGGCAGGGCGTTTTCGAGCTCGCACACGCGGCTGCCCTTGGCGAATACCGAACCCTTGAAGGCGGCCACGGAATCCTTTGCGGAGGGGGAATCCGCAAAGATTTCTATCGCGTCTTCCGGCCACTGGGATTCGACCATTCCGAGCTTGTAGGTTTCGGCGTTTTCTCCGACGAGCACCGCCCTGTCGCCCGCGCGGTAGGGCAGGTTGAAGCCTATTTCCTTGTGGTGGCGGTGCGCGGCGAGCCCCAGTTCCGCCATGGAGCCGAGCAGGAAAAGGCGCGGTTCGCTGCCGGCGGAAATTTTCAGGAAGTGCGCGAGGGCGTCCTTCATCGAAGTGGGGGAGGCGTTGTAGCAGTCGGCGTAGTAGAGGCTTCCGCCGGCTTCGACGCATAGCCCCCGCATGGGCAGAGGCGCGAAAGTTTCCGCCGCCGCGGCGATCTGCTCTTCCCGCGCGCCGAGCATCAGCGCGGCGGCTATGGCGAGCATCGCGTTTTCGGTCATTCCCTGCGTCATTTTGCCGATCTCGAAAAAGTATTCGGCGCCCCCTTCGACGCACATGTCGACTCCTACGCTTTCGCCGTTTTCGGAGAGCGCGTACCTGAACACGAGGTCGGCCTTGATGTCGGGCGCGTCGGCCTTGGCGACTATCGCCTTTTTGCATTTGAGCTCATCGAAGGATTTCCAGCTCAAAAGGTTGGAGTGCATAAGGCACCAGCCTCCGTTTGCGGCGTTGGCCGGCAGAATGGCCTTTTCTTTTGCGACATTGGCTATCTCACCGAATTTTTCAAGGTGCGACAGCCCGACATTTGTTATTATCGCGATGTCCGGAGAAATTATTTCGGCGAGCTCCCTCATCTGCCCGGGCGCGGCGACGCCGGCCTCTACTATCGCGCACTGGTTCTGGCGCAGGTCGATTTTCGTGACGGTGAGCGGAACTCCGATTTCATTGTTGAAATTCTTTTCCGTGACGAGCGGATTTTTCCACGCCACGAGCCGCGCGAGCATCTCTTTGGTGGAGGTCTTGCCGCAGGAGCCGGTTATCCCCACGACGGGATTTTCAAACCTGAGCCTGTGGAATTTTGCGATGGACTGGAAAGCTTTCAGCGCGTCCTTCACGACGAGCACGGGCACGGGGAGGTCGAGGGGCCTGTCGGCTATGACTGCGCTCGCCCCGTTTTCCACCGCGCTCTCGGCGAAGTCGCAGCCGTCCCGCTCTCCTTTGAGGGCGACGAAGGCGAAGTCCTTTTCCATCTTTCTGCTGTCCGCAGAAAATCCGCGGATATCGGTTTTGCGGGCCGAGCCCTCGGGCATTTTCCACGCGCCGCCCGTCCAGAGGCGCAAGTCGTCGAATTTGTAGAATGGCATGTCAAACGAGTCCTTTGAGGTTGAGGAGCTCTTCGGCGACGCGCTTGTCGTCGAAGGGAATTATTGTGTCTCCGAGTTCTTGGAAAGTTTCGTGCCCCTTGCCGGCTATGAGTATGCAGTCCCCCTTTGCGGCGCAGTCTATCGCGAGGTTTATCGCCCTGCGGCGGTCTTCCACAAACGCTATGCGGGCAGGGTCGGACACGCCCTCTTTCATGTCGTCGAATATGCGCGATAACGGCTCTCCGCGCGGGTTGTCGGAGGTCGCCCACGCTATGTCGGCGTATTCCTGCACGACTTTCGTCATCTTGGCCCTCTTCGACCTGTCGCGCTTCCCCCCGCAGCCGAACACCACGAGCAGGCGGTTTTTGACGACTTTTCTGAGCATGGACAGCCCGTTTTTCAGGGCGTCGTCGGTGTGGGCGTAGTCGACGAATATGTCGAAGTCGGCGGGGCCGGAGACTTTCTGCATTCTCCCCGGGACGCCGCGGAAATTTTTCAAAGCCTCGACCGCCTTTTCGACGTCGCCGCCGGACGCGTAAGTCATGGCGAAAGCGGCGAGCGCGTTCGAGACGTTGTAATGTCCGGGCATTCTTATGGAGGCTTTCGCCCTGCCGCCCGGCCATACGAGGTCAAATTCGGAGAGCCCCGGCAGCAGTTTGAGATTTTCGGCGCGGATCTGCGCGCCGGCGGATTCTATCCCGAAGCTCGTCAGCCTCACGGAGGGGTCGAGGCGTTCGGCGATTCGCCTGCCGTAGGGGTCGTCGAAATTTATGACTGCGTTTTTCGGCAGCGACCCGAGCCCGCCCGTGAACATGGACGCCTTCGTCTCAAAATAGGACTCCATCGTGTTGTGGTAGTCCATATGGTCCTGCGTGAGGTTGAGGAAGCACGCGCAGTCCAAATGGACGCCGTTGGCGCGCTTTTGCGCTATGGCGTGCGAGCTGATTTCCATCGCGGCGGCCTTGCAGGAGCAGTTGCGCATCTGGTTGAGCATCGCGTGTAGCTCGAGCGCGTCGGGGGTCGTGCGGCTTGCGGGCAGACATCTTCCGCCGAGGTCGTAGTGTATGGTGCCGATTACGCCGCACTTTTGCCCCGAGGCGTTGAGGATCGCCTGCAACATCCAAGTGACGCTCGTCTTGCCGTTCGTGCCGGTGACCCCGAAGGTTTTCAGCGACTCGTCGGGGTTGGCGTAAAAGCTCTTGGCCGCGGCGGAGAGGGCTTCGGGCATACGCTCCACCTGAATCCACGCGGCGGGAAAGTATTTGGGGCAGGGCCTTTCGGAAATTACCGCCACCGCCCCCCTGTGGGCCGCCTCCTCTACAAATGCGTTCCCGTCGGTCGTGAAGCCGTTCACGGCGAAAAACGCCGAGGAGGGCGCGACCCTGCGGCTGTCCGCAATGAGGCTCTTTATTTCGGCGTTTTTGTCGCCCGTTATTTTGACGGCTTTTACCGCCCTGGCGAGGTCTTCCGCCGTGTAGGCGGGCCTTCCGCCCTCGTCGCCCGCGAAGGCGAGCGCCCCGAACCGGTTGCGCGCCCCGCAGAGGCAAATGAGACTGTCCAAATTTGAAAAACCTATCATAAAATTCACAAGCCTTTCCAAGCCACCTTTTTTTCGAACTCTTCGTCCGTCTGTATCCCGAGGTATTTCGCCGCCTGTTCGGCGATTTCCCTGAATGCGGGTGCGGCGACTATGCCACCGTATCCCACGCCCTTCATTTTGGGGGAGTCCACGACGACCGTTATCAGGAGCCTCGGCCGCTGGGCGGGGAAGAATCCGGTGAATGATGCCACGTGTTGGCGCGTGCTGTACGCCCCGTTTATTATCTTTTGCGACGTCCCCGTCTTTCCGGCGACTTTGAATCCCTTTAACTGCGCCCTGCGCGCCGTGCCGTCATTGCTGACGACTTCCGAGAGCATTTCGCCCATGAGGGAGGCGATTTTCGCCGAAACCACGCGCCTGATTCCGCGCGGGGGGTAAAGGATTTTTGTCTTTCCGTCGGGGCCGTACACCCTGCGCACGAGCTGCGGCTGCATGTATATGCCCTGGTTCGCAATCACGCCCATGGCGCAGTGGACTTGCAGGGGCGTTGCGGCGACGGCGTGCCCCATCGGCAGGCGCGTTATCGTCAGCCCGTCCCACTCGGAAACCTTGCGGAGCGTTCCCGCGATTTCGCCTGTGAGCCCTATGTCGGTTTTCTTCCCGTATCCGAATGCGCTCGCATAGTCGTAGAGCGTTTTTTCGCCGATTATCATGCCGAGCTGCGCGGAACCCTTGTTGCTGCTCTTTTTCACTATGTCGCGCACGGTGAGCGTGCCCATGGGGTGCGCCTCTTTGGGCAGGCGCAGAGTCTTGCCCCTGTACGCGGCCGTCTGCGCGTTGCAGTCGAACCTGTCCTCGGGGCCGACCGCGCCCTCGTTGAGCGCTGCGGAAACGGGGACGATTTTGAATGTGGAGCCCGGCTCGTACTGGTCGGAAATCGCGCGGTTGCGCAGGGCGTCCTGGCTGAATTTATTGAAGTCGTTGGGGTCGAAGTCGGGATAGCTCGCCATGGCGAGAATGTATCCCGTGGACGGGTCGCTCACTATTATCGAGGCGAACTCCGGGCTGTATTCGCGCGCGATTTTTGCGAGCTGCCTTTGCGCCATCTCCTGGATTATGGAGTCTATCGTTATCTGCACGTTCAGCCCGTCGACCGGCTTTACGTCCCTTTCGCGGAATTCGGGGCGCTCGCGCCGCCTGCCGTCGCGTTCGGTCTCTATCCAGCCGTCCTGCCCGCGCATGTAGAAGTCGAACTGCTTTTCGATTCCCATGACGGGCGAAAATTCGCGGTTTACGAACCCGACCGCGTGGGAGGCGAGCCTGCCGAGCGGATACGCGCGCACGTATTTCCTGTTGCCGTATATGCCCTTGATTTTGAGCGACGCTATCCTCTCGTAGACGGGTTCGGGCAGGGAGTCGGCGAGCTTTTCCCAACGGCGCGGCGCGGCGTTTTTTGGCAAGCATTTTTCTTCGAGCTCTTCCGGCTTTATTGAGAGCAGGGAAGCGACGGTCTTCAGCTTTTCGAGGTTTTCGGGGGTGGGCTTGAAGTCGATTTGGTCCACCCCGAGATCTATAACGGGGCGGCTTGTGGCCATTATGTTGCCGCGCGAGTCCGTAATATCGCCGCGGCGCGCCTTTACGAGATCGAACCTGTTGCGGGCCTTTTCGGTGGCTTCAACGCTCTCGGGGCCGCGCACGACATGCAGGAAATAGAGCCTGCATGCGACGGCGCAAAAGAGGAGCGCGACGGCGGAGGCGACGAAAGCGAAGCGTTTCGACGATATGAATATGGACGAAGCCGATGTCTGCCTTCTCCTTCTCATCTGGCGGTTTCTTCGGGCGTCTTGAACGACAGGACGCCGTTTTCGCGGAATTCCACCCTTCCGCCGTCAAAGTTTTCGTAGGCCCAAACGATTCCCTTTTCGGAGGGCTGGCCCATCTTTCCCGCGCGGATTGAGAGGATTGCGGGGCTTTCCTGTTTGGCTATTTTAACCGACAGCTCTTCGTTGTCGCGGCGCAGGCGCGAGATTTCCAGCTCGTTCAGGCGGACCGCGTTGGCTATTTCGACCTTGCGCTGGCGTTCGAGCGATATCGCGAAAGCTCCCGCGGTTCCGGTCATCGCGAGGGCTGCCGCGAGGACGGCGATTATTTTCTTTTCGAGGCGCGCTTCGCTCATGGTCAGTCCTTCCTGATTGCCCGCAGCTTTGCGCTGCGGCTTCTCGGGTTTTCCGCGGTTTCGGTTTCGGACGGGAGGGCCGGCTTGCGCGTTAGCAGCGTGGCGACTTTCACCCTGTCCTGCGCGAAAGAACGGTCGTTCCTGTCCTCGGGCAGGCCCGCGAGTTTCTTGAAAAATCTCTTTACAATCCTGTCTTCGAGGGAATGGAAGCTTATGGCGGCCAGAACCCCGCCGCGCGCGAGCAGCCCGAACGCGTCGGGAAGGGCGCGGGAAATCTCGCCGAGCTCGTCGTTGACGGCTATGCGCAGCGCCTGAAAAGCGCGGGTGGCGGGGTGGATTTTTTCGCGGTTTTGGCGCGGGAGGGCGCTCTCCACGGCTTTTGCGAGGTCGAGCGTCGTTTTGAGCCCCCCCGATTCCGCGGCGGATTTTATCGCGCGCGCGACTTTCGCGAAGGCGCGCTCCTGCCCGTATTCTCGCAAAATTTTGGCGAGCTCAAACTCGGTGAGCGAATTTATCAGTTCGAGCGCGGTGGGGCCTTTGGAGGAGTCCATGCGCATGTCGAGCGGCCCGGCGCGCATGAACGAAAACCCGCGCCCCGCCTCGTCGAGCTGGAAGGAGGATACGCCGAAATCAAAGAGGATTCCGGCGTATCCGTTTTCGGTTTGTAGTTTGCAAATTTCCGAAAAATTTGCGCGGACGAATCGGAAACGGCCGGGGAATAGCCTCTTCAATTCCCCGGCGCGCGCCTCGGCGGACGGGTCGCGGTCGACGGCCGTCACGCGGCAGTCCGCGCTTTCGAGAACCGCGCGCGAGTGCCCGCCGCCCCCGAAAGTGCAGTCGAGGTATTCCAACCCGTCTTTGGGCGACAAAATCTCGACAGCCTCTTTCAGCATCACGGGGTAGTGCCCGCGATGTTCCGCGCAATTTTGAAGGCTGTCAGATTTCGGATTGGTCATTTTCGGTTTTGCGCCCGTCGGGCGCCTTGAAAACCCGGGAATTTTGCCGCTGTCGGCGGGAGGGGGAACCCTGGCGTTTTATCGCGCGGGCGGCAGGTTCGGGGGTCTTCATAAAAAAATTGTTATAGGCCGAGTTCTTCGAGCAGCGCCACCTCGTCCTGTTCAGAGCTTTCCCCGAGCCACTTGGCGCGCGTTTCGGGGTTCCAAATTTCAAAGGTTGCGCCCATACCTACGAGGCATACGTCTTTGGCTATGCCAACGTGGGATAATATGGTCTCGCCGAGCATTATCCTGCCCTGCTTGTCGCAACCGAACGTGCAGCTTTTGCTGAGGAACTTCGATAGCGCCTTGCGCTTGGCGGGGTTTGCCATGCTGATTTTTGAAATTTTGGAGTGCAGATCGGCGATCATCTGCGGCGGCATTACCGAAATCGACCCGTAAGTGGTCGGAATCGCGAGATACGAGTTTTCCGCCTCGTCCCCCTTGAACCTCCATTTGGCGGGAATAGTCACGCGCCTTTTCTCGTCGAGCTGCTTTGAAAACTCGCCCGCGTAGAAATTGGGTTCTGTCGAGACTTCGGACATGCTTTTATTTGTTCGCCATTTTCTGCCATTTTTGCCCACTTCTTGCCACTGTCAACTGTTTTTTTGAAATTTTTGGAATGGGAAAGTTCCAAATTTTCCGTCAACTTGCGATTTTGCATGGAGAAGGGAGAAATTTTTTATCCGGCGCATTTAGCGGCCGTCCGGAAAAATTTTTCCGGAGATGATTGATGGATTTTAATAGAGTAAATTATATATTGATATTATTGGGGCGCGTTTTTTAATTGCGCCCATGAATGTTGCCAATATTGTGAAAATTAACGCCATCGGCGTAATCCCGCTGTTTTTGTTTCCGTGCGCCGCCTTTTCCTCGGAATCTTACGATTACGTGTGGTTGGGAACTTCCGACGGGGATTTCAAATGGTTATCCCCCTCGAATTGGAGCCCGAACGGAACGCCCGCGGAGGGGAATTCCGTCTATATAGAGACGACTTCCGTCAGCGGGCTTGCCGCCAACTCCCTGGATCTTGGCGGGAACGTCAGCGTCGGCGGCGTGACGTGGGTCATATCGGCGGAGACCTAGCGGCTTTATTCGGGGGGTGCGCTGAATGCCGAAAACTTTACCGCCGTAATGAATGCGAACGGGTGGCAACAATACTGTTTCGGCAGCGCGCTGAACGTCTCCAAAGGGGATGGAACCGGACGGCTTTTAATGCTCAATTACGAGAAATTCGACTATTCCGTAATAAAATTTTTGGCGAATGCCGTAATTTCGGCGGATAACATAGAAATAGGCAGTTTTAACGCTTGGAGCGGCTCCATAAGTTTCGGGTTGGGCTGGAACGGAGGCGGAAGCGCTTCCGCCCCGATTATAAAGGCGTCCGGCGAAATGAAAATAGGCAACGGCGTGGTTTTCGACGCGAGCTCTTCCAACGCATATGTGGAATTTGGCGGCATAAACGGGCTCGGAACCGTCAGGTCGGGCGGCAAATCGCTGAACATCAAACTCGCCGGAAGGGGGGATTACGAGTACGGAGGCGTGTCGGACTTTTCCGGCGGCGGGGGCGTATATGTGGCGATGGACTCCGCGGGTTCGCAGAAATTCACGAATTCCGGTTTCAATCTTTCCGGCCTGGCCCTGTTGAACGGGCGTTTGGAAATTGCGGGGAGCGCGGGCGACGTATCGCTTTCGGGCGGCGCGCTCTCTTCGCTCGAAAACGGTTCGTCGGGCGACGTTTTGAATATGTCGTCGCTCTCGTGGTCGGGCGGGAAAATATCCCTCGATTTGGACGCCGAAATGGCCGACAGCGTATCGGTGGGCGGAGATTTTTCGACTTCCGGCTCCGGCGAACTGGTATTCGATTTGCATTTCGACGACCTCGTTATGCGCGAGGCGCTTGAAAGTTCCGATGACGGCAAGATTTCATGGGAGGTGGTTTCGGTTGCGGGGACGAGCGACATATCCAATGGAAATTTCGCATTTGAAGACGGCTACGGGACTTTCTATTACGCCTTTGATGGCGGGGTTTTGACGATTTCTCTGAATCCGATACCCGAACCGGCCTTGTGCGCCGCGCTCCTGGCGCTAATGGCTGCCGGGGTTGTTTTTCGGCGCGCCTTGCGCAGATAGGCGCGCTGCGCCGCCGCGGAACGGTTTTTGGTGGAATGCGGTCAACCGGAAAGGGAAAGCCGCGCGGGGCGTTTTCCCTTTTTTGTTGCGCGGCGGGCCGGCGGGTCGTGAAATAGTAAAAATGGTTTACTCGCCGATATTTGCCTTCTTCTATTTTATAGCGTTTCCGACGCTGTCTTTTTTAGTTGCGGTGCGCGGCGGATTTTATCGGTCGATTCCCGGGCTCGCGGTTTTTGCGGCGTGCTATTCGGCGGCGGCGTGGGCTGTTGCGGCATTTGCGGTTTTTGCGCAGAAAAAATATTTCGGGGGAATGCCGGAGCGGGATGCGGAGTTTTTTATTGCGTGGTGCTGGTGTTTTGCGTGGGCGCCCGTGCTGCTTTTCGCGTCTTTTTCCCTTGCGGTTTGGGGGGTAATGAAGATTTTGCGCGATCCGTCGGGGCGCAGGATAACGGTTGGAGTCCGCATAAGGACAAAGGGGGATTTTTTCTCCGGTTTCCGCTTAGGCGCGACTATTCCATTCGGGTATGTCGATTTCTGCGGCGGGCATGTCGCGTTCGGATTGCGCATACTATCGTTTGCGGCGGCCGAACTTAAAAGAATAGACTGCGCGAACCTCGCGGTCGAATGCCGCAGGAGATTTTGGGGAAGCTCGTTCAGATTTTTTTCGAAGGGGTCGCCTGAGTTTGCCGAAGTTTTTACGTTCTCGGACTCCGACGCCGGCACGCTGCTGGAAAATCTGCGCCGCGTGGAATCGCGTTTTAAAATATCCGTTTTGAGGCCGGCGGAGCGCGGCTGAATTTGCGCGGGATATTTCTCCATTTCGGGCGCGCCGGTTGGACGGGGATTTGGAGGGGGCGCAAAAAAAGCCGCAGTTTGCGCCGCGGCTTTTTACTGGAATTGATTTGCCTACCGGCAGTCGGAGATTTTTCCGGCCACGGCGGCCGCCGCGGCCATGCGGGGGCTCATCAGCACGGTGCGGCCCGTCGGGCTGCCCTGCCTGCCCTTGAAGTTGCGGTTGGAGGTCGATGCGCAGAGCTGGTCGCCGACAAGCTTGTCGGCATTCATCGCAAGGCACATCGAACACCCCGCCTGGCGCCATTCAAAACCGGCGTCGCGGAAGATTTTGTCGAGCCCCTTTTCGCGCGCGATTTTGTCGACTATCTGCGAGCCCGGAACCGCGAGCGCCTTTACGCCGGCGGCGACCTTTTTGCCCTTCAAATATTCCGCGGCCTCTTCAAAGTCCGAGAGCCTGCCGTTCGTGCAGGAGCCTATGAACACCACGTTTACTGGCGTTCCAGCAATCGGCGTTTCCGGCGCGAGCTTCATGTACGCGAGCGCGTCGGCGGCCTCCTTGCGCTGCGCGGGGTCGGCGAACGATTCCGGAGAGGGGATTTTTTCGTCGATGAATATCGCCTGCGACGGGTTGACGCCCCACGTCACCGAGGGCTTTATGTCCGCGCCGTCGAAATCCACCACGTCGTCGTATTCGCACCCCTCGTCGGAGGCGACGGTTTTCCAGTATTCCACCGCCCGGTCGAACTCCTCGCCCTTCGGGGCGTATGGGCGGCCTTTGAGGTAGGCGAAAGTCTTTTCGTCGGGGTTGACGTATCCTATGCGGGCTCCGCCCTCGATTGCCATGTTGCAGACCGTCATGCGGCCTTCCATCGACATGTCGTCGAACACTTTTCCGCCGAATTCGTAGGCGTATCCGAGACCTCCGTTGACGCCGAGCCTGCGTATTATGTAGAGCGCGACATCCTTGGGGTAGACACCCTTGGCGAGTTTCCCGCCGACGTTTATGCGGCGGACTTTGAGCTTTTTAAACGAGAGCGACTGGGTGGCGAGCACGTTGCGCACCTGGCTCGTCCCGATTCCGAAAGCTATCGCGCCGAACGCCCCGTGGGTGGCCGTGTGCGAGTCGCCGCATGCGACGGTCATGCCGGGGTGGATTATCCCCTGTTCGGGCATCACTATGTGGATTACGCCCTGCGAACCGGAAGGGGTGTCGAAAAATTTTATCCCGTAGTCGGCGCAGTTTTTGCGTATGTGTTGGAGCATCTCATACGCGCGCGCGTCGGCGTAGGGCTCCGAACGGTCGTCGGTCGGAATGATGTGGTCAACCGTCGCGAAGGTGCGCTCGGGATATTTGACCCCGAGGTTCAGGGAGCGGAGCATCCCGAAGGCCTGGGGGCTGGTGACCTCGTGGAGCAGGTGCGCGCCCACGATCAGGAGCGTAGAGCCGTCGGGAAGTTCCTTTACGGCGTGTTTTTGCCAGACTTTTTCGAATAGGTTTTTTTTCATGCTTTTTGCGGACGTTCGGCTTTGAGCGCGCCCGCGCGCCTTTGCATTCGTTGTTCCCGCTCCCGCGTCGCAATCGGGCGCGGCCGGCGCGCGGGCGGCCGTGCCCGCGCGCCGGATTCGCGAAAGACCGCCGCTATTCGGCGAGAGACCCGTCGAGGTCGTCGTTCGAATAGACGTTCTGCACGTCTTCGAGGTCGTCGAGCGCCTCGGTGAGCTTCACGACTTTTCTCGCGATTTCGGGGTCGGTTATGGACACGAGGTTGTTGGGTATCCACGCGAGCTCCGAGTCTTCCGTTTCGATGCCCGCCTTTTCGAGGGCAACGCCCACCTGCGCGAAGTTCGCGACGGGGCAGAGGATTTCAAAGTAGTCGCCGTTGTTTTTGATGTCCTCGGCGCCGGCGTCGAGCACGCAGTCCATGAGGGCGTCTTCTGTCGCCTTCTCGGAGCTTACGATGAACTGCCCCTGCTTGGTGAAATTGAATTGGAGCGCCCCGGGCGCGGCGAGGTTGCCGCCGTTTTTGGTGAATGTGGAGCGCACGTCGCTTGCGGCGCGGTTTTTGTTGTCGGTGGTCACTTCAACTATTATGCCGATTCCGCCCGGGCCGTAGCCTTCGTATAGGAGCTGTTCGTAAACCACGCCGGGGAGCTCTCCGGTGCCCTTTTTGATGGCCCTTTCGACGTTGTCTGCGGGCATGTTGGCCGCCTTCGCCTTCTGTATGACCATGCGCAGGCGCGCGTTGGTGGAGGGGTCTCCGCCGCCGTCTTTTGCCGCGAGAGTTAGATCTTTGCTAAGGGCGCTGAAAATCTTGCCTTTCTTGGCGTCGATAGCGGCCTTATGCCTTTTTGTTGTAGCCCATTTGCTGTGACCGGACATTTTCTTAGTTTCTCCTTTTTAATTGCGGATTTTTTGTATCACATTTTCTCGTTTGTGGAAATAGAACTTCTACCGCTTGGGAGGCGTTGAGCGCCCTCCCGGGTTTTTCTTGCGGGGCTCGTAGAGTGTTCCTTTGAGCCTTTCGTCTTTAAGCTTCTTGCGTGCTTTGGCGGCGTCCTCGCGTGCGATTCTCAGGCGCTCTTTGAGGGGCAGCTTTTCAAACTCGGGGCCGCGCGCCGTCTGGGCGGCCTGCGCCTGCTCCATGGCCTCCTGCATTCTCTGCATAAACCCGGGCTTGTCGCGCTTTTTGAGCACGACCTTGCCCGCCCCGCGGCGGACGATGGCCGCCTGCAATATCCCTATCAGGCTCTGCACCGTCCAGTAGAGTACGAGACCCGACGGGAACGTGTAGAAAAACACGAGCATTATCACCGGCATCAGCTTGAAGATCCACGCCTGCGTCTTGTCCGTCGAGGGCGTCGGGGTGATGTGCATTTGCAGGAATGTCACCGCCGCGTTGATCAGCGGCAGCAGGTGCAGCGGTATACCGAACACGGAGGGCAGGGCCTCGATGGTGTCGGGGCGCGCGAGGTCTTTTATCCAGAGGAAGTGCGCGAAGCGGATTTCGCACGAGGTCTGGAGCATGTAGTAAAGCCCTATGAAAATCGGCAGCTGTATGAAAATCGGCAGGCACCCCGCCAGCGGGTTTATCCCGTACTCGGAGTATAACTTCATTGTCTCCTGCTGCACCCTCTTCTGGTCGTCCTTGTACTTTTCGCGTATGGCTTTCAGGGGCTCTTGGAGCTTCGCCATGCGCTGGGCGGACTTTATCTGCACGGAGGTCAGCGGCCATATCACGGCCCTCACGATGATAGTCAAAATCACTATCGACCAGCCCCAGCCCCAGTTCGGCGAGACTGCCGAAACCCACGAGTGTATCCAGTTCATCAGCCGCGAGAGCGGGCGGCTGACGAATCCGAACCAACCGTAGTTCATCACGTCTTCCTGCCCCGCGCCGAGCGAGTAGAGCCTGTCGAGCTCCTTGGGCCCGACGTAGTACGAGCCGCCGAGGTTCCAGACCTCCCCGGGTTGGAGGGTTTTCGCCTCAAAGCCCATAAAGCCCGCTACGGCGTTGCGCATGTACTTGTTGGAGTCTTTGAGGTTTATCGGAATCGGTATGGCGTAGCCGCCGTTGGAGGCGATTTTTTCGGGCGTAAACACCGCCGCGAAGAACTGGTTTTTGACGGCCCCCCAGGCTATCGGGTAGAGGGAGAGCTTTTCAAAGTATTTCGCGCGGGTCTTCCCTATGCCCAGAAATCCGGAAGAGTCCACGAACGACGAGGATTTCAGAAAGCGGCTCCCGTCGCCGTCGAAGAACGCCGCGGCGAGGTTCGTGCCGTAGACGTCGCTTTCGGTTGGCGGAACGGCACCGAGGCAGAGGAACGCTTCGCCTATCGGCTGGGGTTCCGATGAGATGTTTTTTACGGAGGTCGCGGTGGCGATTGTGTAGGGGGCGGCGGCGATTCCGTCGGCCTTGACGAGCTGGTATTTGCGCGTGATATCGAACTTGTTTTCGATTCTCAGCCTGTATGTCACGGAATCCGGCGACGAGTCTGTGAGCGCGAAGGATTTTTGTATGGGAACGGGTATTTCGCCCTCGTCGGGGTTGAAAAACGAGAGCCCCATGGCGGGCACGCGGGCGTCGATGTCGTTAAAGACAAACGGATCCTTGGAACCCTGCGCCTTGGGGTAGTCGCGCAGCTCGACATTCTTTATCGCCCCTCCCTTGTTCGTGAAATTTACGCGGATTTTATCGTTTTCGAGGGAGACGATTTTTTCGGATATGTTTTCGTCGGGGGCGAAGGGCGACTGTTTTTGCGCTTCCCGCGCCGGAACGGCGCCCGCGGTTTCGGATGGGGAGGCGATATGCTCGGCGCGGGCGGCGCGCGCGCTCTTTTCCACCGCGGCCTCCTTTACGGACGAATCGTACATGAAGTACATCGCCGCCATCAGGAGGATTACCCCTATTACGGTATTTTTCTTGTCCATTTTTGCAGTCGTCCGCGCGGAATATGCGCGGAGTTTTGTCTCGATTAAAAATTGTATTCGGTTCTTTTTAAGGAAGGATTGCGGGCAATCAATCTTTTTTTCTTCTCCGGCGCCGTCGGGAGGCGATTTTCCGCGGGGAAAACCGCGCGCCGTTCTGCCGGAGATTTTTTGCGGTTTTTTGCGCGTGCGCGCGGCGGGGATCTTTTTCGGCGCAACGCCCGTTTGGCGAAGTTCTAATTTCCGCGGCGGCCGCCTTCGGGCGGGACGGGGGCGTTTATCCTGAACAGGCCCCGCAGCGAGAACTTGTCGGGGACGGGGTCGATTCCCCCGCGGCAGAGGGGGTTGCACCTGAGTATCCTGAAAAACGCCATCAGGCACCCTTTCAGCGCGCCGTGCTTTTGTATGGCGTCGAGCGCGTAGTCGGAGCAGGTTGGATAAAACCGGCAGCCGGAACCCGGAAACGCGTGCAGAACCGGCGAAACGGCGATCTGGTAAAACCTGACGCAAAGCCACGCGCAAGCCGCCAATAGTCCGCGCGGGATTTTCCTATTTTGCGCGTTTTCCTCAAATCTTGGCATCGCGCTTTTGCGAGAGCGCCCGACGGGCGGCCTTGGCGAATTTGGCGTCCAGCGTCCGGAAGTCGAATTTTTCCCAGCCGCGGCGCATGAACACTATTATATCGCACGCCGTTTCAAATTCCGGCGCGTTTTTTCGGAAGATTTCGCGGATTATCCTGCGGGCTCGGTTGCGTTCCACGGCGCAGCCGACCCTTCGGCTGGTGACCACCGCGAGCCTCGAAAAAGCCCTTTCGGGCGCCGGGCGCAGATAAAAGACGAAGGCGGAACAATCCGCCTTCGTAGAGTCAGCTTTGACAAGCTCAAAGTCTTTTGCCAAGCGCAGCCTGTTGATTTCGCCGAAGCGCACGGCTCTTTGGGCGCCTATTTCGTTACGAGGCGCTTGCGGCCCTTCTGCCTGCGGGCGGCGATAACCGAGCGCCCGCCGCGGGTTTGCATTCTGGCGCGCCATCCGCAGCGGCGCGCGCGCTTCAATTTGGAGGGTTTATATGTGGGATTCATTGCGTGTGTTCTCTCTTTGTGAAAAAATTGTTAAAGCAATATACGCAATCCGTTTTTCGGGCGATGTCAACATTTTTGATTGCCCTCCGCGAGATTTTCCGCTGTCCGCGCTTTAAAGGGGATTTTCCGGCGCGTGCGCGGGAAAAAATTCCTTGTCAACCGCGGGCGATTTTGAGATTTTCGCGGAATGGAAAAGGCAAATATAGACATAGAATATGTCGCAAAACTCGCGCGAATCGAGCTCACGGAGGAGGAGAAGTCGACGTATTCGCGCCAGCTCGGCCAGATACTTGGGTATTTCGAGCGGCTTTCCGAAATCGACGTGTCGGGAGTGGAGCCCAGCGCCCACGCGCGCGCCGTGTACAACGTTATGCGCGACGACGCAGAGGGGCCGGCGATGCCGGTTTCCGAGGCGCTGATGAACGCCCCGAAAGCCCGCGACAACCAGATTTCCGTGCCCAAGGTCGTGGAAGACGCTTAGGATACGGGAGAAAAACTTTTTTTTTCGCTTTTTTGAAATGGAACTTTATTACAAAACGATATCGGAGCTCGAGTCGCTCCTCGATTCGGGGGAGATTTCGGCGGTCGAGCTCGCGAAGGCCTTTATAGATAGAAAAAATGCGGTTGACGGCAAAGTCGGCGCATTTTTGTCTTCCGACGAAGGCGGGCTTTTGGCGGCGGCGGCGGACTCCGACGCCCGCAGGGCGCGCGGGCAAAAGCGCGGCGCGCTCGAAGGCATTCCCGTCGGGCTCAAAGACGTGCTCGCGGTGCGCGGGCAGAAGCTGACCTGCGCGAGCAAAATTCTCGAAAACTACGTCTCGCCCTACACGGCGTCGTCGCTCGAAAAGCTCGAGTCCCGCGGCGGCCTCTTCTGGGGGCGGCTGAACATGGACGAGTTCGCGATGGGCTCCTCCTGTGAAAACAGCGCGTTCAAGTCCACGCGCAACCCGTGGGACTTGTCGAGGATTCCCGGCGGAAGCTCGGGCGGCTCGGCGGCGGCGGTGGCGGCGGGCGAGTGCGCGGCGAGCCTCGGCAGCGACACGGGCGGCTCCATACGCCAGCCCGCGAGCCTCTGCGGAGTTGTCGGAATGAAGCCGACCTACGGGCTCGTCAGCCGCTACGGTTTGGCGGCGTTCGCGTCGTCCCTCGACCAGATCGGCCCGTTCGCGCGGTGCGTCAAAGACGCGGCGATATTGCTCGAAGCCGTGGCGGGCCACGACCCGAAAGATTCCACGAGCGTGAAAACCGACATTCCCGACTACGCTGCGAACCTCTCTTTTGAAGCTTTCAAGGGCAAAAAGATAGGGCTGCCGAGAGAGTACTTCTCGGCGGGCATAGATCCGGAGGTGCGCGGGATTGTCGAAAAGGCCGTCTCCGACTGCCGCGCGCTCGGCGCGGAGGTTGAGGAAATTTCCCTGCCGCACACGGATTTGGCGATTCCCGTCTACTACATCATTGCCACCGCGGAGGCGTCCTCGAACCTCGCGCGCTACGACGGCGTGCGCTACACGCGCCGCAGCCCTTCCGCGACGGACGTAGTGGATATGTACTTCAAGAGCCGCGCGGAGGGCTTCGGCGAGGAGGTCAAGCGCAGGATAATCCTCGGCAGCTACGTCCTGAGCTCGGGGTACTACGACGCCTACTATCTGCGCGCGCAGAAAGTCCGCACCCTCATACGCCGCGACTTTGAAGAAGCCTTTGGGCGCGTTGACGTGATAATGACGCCGACGTCGCCCACGACGGCGTTCAAAATCGGCGAGAAAACCTCCGACCCGCTCGCGATGTATCTGAGCGACATCTGCACGATTAACGTGAATCTTGCGGGGCTTCCCGGCATATCCGTTCCGTGCGGGTTTTCATCGGAGGGGTTGCCCGTCGGCCTCCAGATGATAGGAAAGGCTTTCGACGAGCAAAACCTGCTGTCGTTTGCGGCTTCCTACGAAGCCGCCCGCGGATTCGATTCGCGCGAACCGAACCTCTGATTTTAAAATGCCATGGAATACGAAGCTGTCATAGGACTTGAAGTCCACGTCCAGATAAAGACCAGAAGCAAAATGTTCGCCCCCGTCGGCTGCCGTTTCGGAGAGCCGCCGAACACCCTTACCGACCCCGTCGTCTGGGCGCTCCCGGGCGTGCTGCCCGTCCTCAACCGCGACGCAATACGCAAGACTATAAAAGTGGGGCTTATGCTCGGGTGCGAAATCCCCGAGATAACCAAGTGGGACAGAAAAAACTACTTCTATCCCGACAGCCCAAAAAACTACCAGCTCTCTCAGTACGACCAGCCTCTGTGCGTCGGCGGGGGCGTTGAAATCGAGCTCCCGGGGGCGAACGCCTCCGAGATGGGCGAACACCGCGTTGTAAAGCTCACCCGCATACATCTCGAGGAGGACGTCGGCAAGCTCACGCACTTCGCCAACGACTCTCTCGTCGACTACAATAGGGCGGGGACCCCGCTCATGGAAATCGTCTCCGAGCCCGATATGCACTCCGGCGACGAGGTTTTCGCCTACTTGAACTCCCTGAAAAACACCATATCGTTCGCCGGCATTTCCGATTGCGACATGGAAAAGGGGCAGATGAGGTGCGATGTCAATATCTCCGTGCGTCCTAAGGGGTCGGACAAACTGGGGGTGAAAATCGAGATGAAGAACATGAATTCGCCCTCCAACGCCCGCGAGTGCGTCGAGTACGAAATCAGGAGGCAGATAGACTGCCTGAAAAGGGGCGTTCCGCTCGTGCAGGAGACCCGCCGCTGGGACGCGAACTTGCGCGTCACCCAGACTATGCGCACCAAGGAGGACGCGCACGACTACCGGTATTTTCCGGATCCCGACCTCATGCCGGTGAAGATTTCGCGCGAATATCTCGAGTCAGTGCGCGCCGAGCTTCCCGAGGTTCCTTTTGACCGCCAGCGCAGGTACATGTCGGATTTCGGCCTGCCGTATTCGGCGACGTCAGTCATGTGCCACGACCCCGAAATATGCGAATATTTCGAGCGCGCGGTTGCGGCGTATCCGAAAAACCCGAAGGCGATAGCCAATCTCATAGTAAACGATTTGCGCCGCGAGCTCATAGCGGCGCGCCAGGCGGCGGAGGAATCGGAGGCGGGCGCTTCCGGAGAATTGTCCGGCGCCGATTCCGCCGATTCGGGGCATGGGCTCGGGCTTTTCGACTCCAAAGTGTCGCCCGAAGACATAGCGGGCCTTGCAAAAATAATCGACGGCGGGGAAATTTCCAAGCAGATCGGCAAGGAAGTGTTCGCCGAAATGTTCGCGACCGGCAAGCCGCCGGCGGACATCATATCGGAGAAGGGGCTTCGGCAGAACAGCGACAGTTCGGAGCTCGAATCGTTCTGCATGGAGGCGATAAAGGGTAACCAAAAGGCGGTCGACCAGTTCAAGGCCGGCAACGAGAAGGCGATAAACGCGCTCATCGGCCCCGTAATGAAGGCCTCCAAGGGCAAGGCGAATCCCGCGATGGTCTTGGAGATAATGAAAAAGCTCATAAAATAGGCCATGACGGTTCCAGTAATCGTTTTGCTCGCCCTTCTTGGGGCGAGGCTCGTGGCGTCCTCGTGGCTCGAGCTGCTCAACATCCGGTGCGTCCTTGCGCATTCGGGCGATGTTCCCGCGCCGTTCAGGCGGTTTGTCGATCCGGCGGCGTACAAAAAGGCCGTATCGTACACCGTGGACAAGGCGAAGTTCGCGGTGGTCGAGGACGCCTGCTCGGCGGCGTTTCTTTCGGTCGTTCTCGCGCTCTGGATTCTGCCGGCGATGTTCGACTTCGGAATGGACGTGTTAGGGGCTTCCGTATGGGGGCAGTCGCTGACGCTAATATTCATGGCGGTTATTTTGTCGCTTCCGGAAATCCCGTTCGAGCTCTATTCGCAGTTCGTGATAGAGCAGGAGTACGGATTCAACAAGGGAACTTTCGGGTTATGGGTCAGCGACAAAATAAAGGGGCTTTTGGTGGGCGCCGCATTGGGCGCGCCGATTCTCGCGCTCATATTGTGGTTCTCGCGCGAATTCCCGTCGACGTGGTGGATTTGGGGGTTCGCGGCGGTCGCGCTGTTCCAAATCGCCATGGTCGTCTTGTATCCGCGCCTGATTCTGCCGATTTTCAACAAAATCCGCGACCTGCCCGAGGGCGAGCTGCGCGACTCGCTCTTCGCCCTTGCCGACAGGGGAGGGTTTAAGGCGCGCGCCATACAGGTGATCGACGGCAGCAGGCGCAGTTCGCATTCCAACGCATTCTTCACGGGGTTCGGCAGGTTCAGGCGCATAATCCTTTTCGACACTTTGATAGACCAGCTCTCCCCGCGCGAGCTCGAGGCGGTTCTCGCCCACGAGATAGGCCACTACAAAAAGGGGCACGTCCTGAAAATGATGGCGCTTTCGTTCGCCATGACGTTCCTTACTTTCGCGATAATGGGGTGGCTTTCGGAGAGCGAATGGTTCTATCTGGGGTTCGGATTCTGCGAGGCTTCGGGTTTCGGGCCGGTGCTGCTTATGTACTCGATGTTCTCGGGGCTTTTCACATTCTGGCTGACTCCCGTTCTCAACGCCTTTTCGCGCGGGAACGAATACGAGGCCGACGCGTTTGCCGCGGAGCTCTGCGGCTCGGGCGCGCCGCTTTGCAGCGCTCTCGAAAAGCTCCACAAGGAAAACCTCGGCAACCTCACGCCGCACCCGCTGTACAGCGCTTTCCACTACTCGCACCCGACCCTTGCGGAGCGCGTCGCCGCCGTTTCCGGAGAACCGCGCGCGGAGTGATTTTGCGCCCGAATTGCCTTGACGCGCGGCCGAAAAGCTTTTCTTTTTATTTAAAAACGCCCCGACGGGGAGGATAACGTTTTTTGCGCCGGAATCCGGTTCGCGGGGCGGACTGTCTTTCGGCGTTTGGCATTGTAAAAAATCAAAAGGACAAAAATGGACAGAAGAAAATTCATAAAGAGCGTCGGAACGGCGGGTGCCGCCGCGTTTGTTCTGCCGAGGTTTTCCATAGCCTCGGCAAAGTCGCCCAACAGCAAGCTCAACGTTGCGTTCGTCGGCGTCGGCGGCGTCGGCGGCATGGCGATAAACGGCATGAAGAGCGAAAACGCCGTGGCGTTTTGCGACGTGGACGCCAACCTCAGCGGCTGGCACAAAAAGGAAAACCCGAAGTCGCAGTTCTTCCAAGACTACCGCGTTATGCTCGACAAAATGGGCAAGGATATCGACGCCGTGTGCGTTTCCACCCCCGACCATTCGCACTTTAAAATCACGCTTGACGCCATGCAGTGCGGAAAGCACGTATGCGTCCAGAAGCCGCTCGTCCACAACATATGGCAGTGCCGCGAGCTCGAGAGGGCGCGCCGGTACTACAAGGTCCAGACGCAGATGATGAACCAGGGCCACGCCACGGAGGGCATACGCCTTCTCAAAGAGTGGCACGACACCGGCATCGCCGGCCCTATCCGCGAAGTCCACGTAATGTGCAGCGGCCCGAGCTGGTGGAACGGCAATCCGAAGTCCACGCCGTATTTCCGCAAGCCCAAGGAGGGATTCCCGCTCAATAAGGAAAAGGTTCCCGCCAACCTTAACTGGGACATGTGGCTCAACCAGGGCAAGTACGCCGACTACAACAATATTTACGCGCCGCTGAGCTGGCGCGGCTTCTGGGACTACGGCACCGGAATGCTCGGCGACTGGTTCTGCCACACCGGCGACGCCCCTGTCTGGATTCTCGACCTCAAAGGCGACTGCACTGTGGAGCTTCTCGACGCCGACTGTTCCTACGACCAGAAGGTATTTATACCGAACGCGTCGACCGTCAAGTGGTCTTTCCCCAAGACCGACAAGCGCGAGGCCGTGACGATGTATTGGTATGACGGCAACAGGCATCCCGTCACGAGGCCCAAAGATATGGACGAGGGCAAAAACACGATGACGAGCGGCATGTACATGATAGGCGACAACCACACGCTCGAACACGGCGCCCGCCCCAACAGCCCCCGCTTCACAAACAGCAAATTCTTCGATGAATTCAAGCGCAGCGGCAAGGCGAAGAACAGGGTTATTCCCCGCGTCCGCGATGGCAGCCTCTACTGCGAGTGGATAGACGCCATCAAGGGCGACGGCCCGGAGGCGGGTTCGAGCTTCAAGTACGCTTCCCAGATAACGGAAGTGGCGCTCTTGGGCGTGCTCGCGCAGCGCTTCGGCGGCAAGATAGAATGGGACGCAGGGAAGATGAAAGCCAAGAACCGTCCCGAGCTCGACGAATATATCAAAGAGCCGGAACGCAAGGGTTGGGAGTCTGTTGAAATTCCGCGCCCGTCGTTCTTCGAGCGGCTCTTCGGATAGCCGCGCCCCCTATGCGGCTTTTACCGCCCCGCGCCTTTGCCGGCGCGGGGCTTTTTTTCTTTGCGCGCCCTATAAAATCCGCATCTGAAACCGAATGCGCCGCTCCCGTGCCGCGCTTTGCTTTTTTATAATCCGCGCGCCGCGCTTTCGCAGTTTGCGCTTGCCAAAGCGCGGCGCATTGCGCGGCAGTCGTTCCAAACGGTTTCAGCAGATTTCGGCGGCGCGCGGCAAATGCGTTTGAAAAATATTTTGTCCGGCATCTTTAACCGCAAAAAGATTCGCAAAATTTTCCCTACGGCCTTTGGAAAGATTGCGGGCGGAGGGATTTTTCTCCAAAATATGCTTGCCAATGGAAATCAAAAAACGTCTGATATTACACATATTTTTGCGCCAGCTTAGCTCAGTTGGTAGAGCAGTTGATTTGTAATCATCAGGTCGTCGGTTCGAACCCGACAGCTGGCTTGGCCTTTAAAAGCCCGCAATCCGCATAAGCAAAGGATTTGCGGGCTTTCCTTTCTCAGGGGTTAATTAACGCCGCCAACGCAAAACGCGCCAAAAAATCGCTAATTTTTTTTGAAAAATCCCCACTATTACCCACCGGTTTTTATAAATAATTTGTTAATTTCAAGCGGGCGGACGTCTCCCGTCATAAAATTGTTGACAAAGTTTCGGGAGGCGTATTTCTTAAACGTCTTTTAATTAAATCAAGCAACGAGAAGAGAGTGTTGACATGAAAGTCGTATCATCCATCAAGTCTTTGAAAACGCGCCATCCCGACTGCAAGGTCGTGCGCAGGAAGGGCCGCGTTTACATCATCAACAAAACCAATCCCCGCTTCAAGGCGAAGCAGGGCTAATCAGCTTTCGGAGTTCACAGCAGAATGAAAGACAAAATCCATCCCGACTTCCATCCCGTCTGCTTTGTAGACGTATCCAGCGGTGCGCGCTTTGTCACCCGCTCCACGATGAAGAGCAAGCAGGTCGAAAAAATCGACGGCGTGGACTGCTACATGGTCACGCGCGACGTGACGAGCGACTCCCACCCCGCGTACACCGGCGAAAAGCGCTTCGTAGACACGGCTGGCCGCGTCGAGAAGTTTCAGAAGAAGTTTTCGCGCGTGCGCTCGCGCTAAGTCCGAGCGGCAATTTTTGTAAGCTCCGCAAAGCGGGGCTTTTTTTTTAGCCTGCCGCGGCATTGGCGGGGCATTTTAGGCGGTTTTTCAGGCTGGGCGATGTCCAAAAAAATTTCGATATGCACGCTCGGGTGCAGGGTGAACGCCTACGAGTCGCTCGCGATTGCGGACTCGGCGCGCGCGCTCGGCCTCGAAGTCGTGGAGTGGGGAGAGAGGGCGGATTTCGCGGTGGTGAATTCCTGCGCGCTGACGGTTTTGGCGCAGGCCAAGACGCGGAGGGAAATCCGTGTTTTCGCGCGCGCCAATCCGGATTCCCCGATAGCCGTGACCGGTTGCTATGCCCAGACTTCGCCGGCAGAGGCTGCAAAGCTTCCGAACGTCCTTGTCGTGGCGGGAAACTCCAAGAAGGCGGATGTCGTCGGAATGTTGCTTTCGGCGGATTCCGCGAAAGTCGATGTTTCGCCGGCGGGCGGGTGGCGCGGCAAGCCCATGTCGCTTTCCGCGGAAGGGTTTATCGACGAGCGCGTCAGCCTGAAAATTCAGGACGGCTGCGACAACTGCTGTTCTTACTGCATAATTCCGCGCGCCCGCGGGAGGCCGCGCAGCAGGGGATTCGACGAGATAATGTCGGACGCGCGCAGCCTCGTTTCGCGCGGGGCGAGGGAGATAACTTTGACGGGCATAAATTTGACGAAATTTTCGTCGCAAGAACGCGGGATAGTCGGGGTAATCGACGCGCTCGACGCCCTCCCGGGGCTTCTGCGCGTGCGCCTCGGGAGCGTCGAGCCGCAGGACATGCCCGCGGAGGCGCTTCTGGAACGCGCGGCAGACCCGTCCCACAAATTGCAGCCGCATTTCCACGTCTCGGCGCAGAGCCTGTGCGACCGCGTGCTGTCCGCAATGCGCCGCAAGAATACGGTTTCGGAATTTCTTGCGTTTGTGGCCCGCGCGAAATCCGTTTGCCCCGACATTTCCATAGGCGCCGACATAATTTGCGGGCATCCGTTCGAGCGCGATTGCGACTATCTCGAGACGAAGTCGGCGATGCTTTCGAGCGGGCTTTCATACGCGCATGTGTTCACATTCTCGCCCCGCCCGGGAACGCCCGCGTTCTCCATGGCATCGGAAACTCCCGACCCGCAGACGCGCCGCGTGAGGTCGGACGATTTGCGCGCGGCCGCCGCCGGAATGCACAGGGCTTTCATGGATTCGCAGATAGGGAAGACCCGCCCCGTTCTGCTCGAAAACATGCTGCCGGACGGCCGCTATATGGCGCGCACCGACAACTACGTTCAAGTCTGCGTCTCCGGAGCCGGGGAAGGGCTGAAAAATACTCCGGCGCTCGCGCGTCTCGACGGGGTCGCGGATTCCGGAAAGATGTTCGCGTCTGCGGTTCGCGCATAGGCGCGAACTTGCGGCGCAAAATCGGGCGCCCGCGGGGGAAGGCGCATTTTCTGTTGCCATTTGCCCGTTTTTAATGTTCTAATATGACGGAAAATGAAAATCACTTCACTCATATGGCGCGCGGCGGCCGCCGCGGTTTGTCTGGCGTGCGCCGCGGCGCGGGCGGATCTGGTATGGACGCCCGACAAGGGTTGGCAGGTTCAGGGGGGCGTGCTCGCAAACGTCATAGGCGAGAACGTCAATGTCCGCAACGCTCTCGAAGCCATGAACGAGGGCAAGAAGGCTCTCGACGACGGCGACTACTGGGCGGCGCTCGGCTACTACCGCATAGTGGTGACGGACTACCCGAACTCGATTTTTGCGCCCGAGGCTTATTACCAGATGTCGCAGGCATATCTCAAACGCGGCCAGTTCATGGACGCTTACGAGTCCTTGCAGGAAATCGTAAAAAAGTATCCGGACTACCCGCGCTTCAACCAGATAATCGGCGCGGAATACGACGTAGCGGCGACAATACAGAGCGGCGCCACACCGTATCTTTGGGGGTGGTTCCCGTGGTTTACGAACTACAACGACGCCGTGAAAATTTACGAATCCGTGGTCAAGGACGCCCCGTACAGCGATTATTCGCCCATAGCGCTGATGAACATATCGCTCATTGCCGAGCAGGAGGACAAGCCGGACCAGGCGTTCGACGCGCTCGACAGGCTGATAAACAATTATCCCAAGAGCATGTTCGCCTCCGACGCCTATTTGCAGATGGCGAAAGTCTACCGGTCCCTCGTAGAGGGCGCTCCCTACGACCAGAGCCCGACGCGCAGCGCGATAAGCTTTTTCAAGGACTATCTCATACTCTTCCCCGACGAGTCGCAGGTCGCCAACGCGGAGCAGGGGCTTGAAGAGATGGAGGACACTTACGCGCGCAGCAGGCTCGTGATTGGCGATTTTTATTATTACTACCGCAACAACGGCGTCGCGGCTTCGATATTTTACAACGAGACGATAACCATAGCCCCCAACAGCCCGGCGGCAAAGGAGGCGGAGGCGCAGCTGAAAAAAATCCGCGACGGCGTGCCGCCGCCCATGACTCCATACGACTGGATATGGGGCCGCTACCGCCCGATGACTCTCTCGGAGTTGGAGGACGACACGCAGGTCGAAAAGCTCAACAGCGAAGCGTTCGAGGAAATGTCGGTGGACCAGTTCCTCGAAACGCCCGGGGCGGCGGTCGCCGAAAAAGTCATGCCCGACGGCTCGGTTGAGTCCTACGAGGGGTTTGCGCCGATGTACGGCGAGGGGCTTGGAGACTACCTTTTTGACGACGGCTTTTACCAGTGGACGCAGTCGCAGATAGACGGCGCAACGGACGGGGTATTATGAGAAACATTTTTGCAGTAATTGCTGCGGCCTGCCTGGCGGCCGCATTTTCCGGATGTTCCAATTACAGGCTCGCGGGGACGGCTACGAACCTTCCGTTTTCCTCGGTGTATGTGCAGCCGGTGCGCAACGTGTCTTTCGCGCCGCAGGCGGCGCCGATTCTAACCAACGCGATTTCCAAGTCGCTGATGCAGGTTCCGGATCTGCGCGTCGCCTACCGGAGCGAGGCGCAGGCGGTTCTCTCCACGACCATCGTGGACTACGAAAAGGTTCCGGTTGCAACCAAGGAGCGCGATACGGCGCTCGCGGCCTCGTACCGCATAACCGCCACCGCTTCCTGCACGCTGACGCGCTCCAACGGGCAGACGGTTTTCAAAGACCGTCCGGTTAAGGCTTTCATAACCGTCTATACGGGGGCCAACGACAATCTGATTTCAAACGAGTACGAGAGCATGCCAGTGCTAATGAGGGAGCTCGGCGACAAGATAAAAGACGCCGTGATAGGAATATGGTAAACCGCGTCGAAATAGCGCCGTCGATTCTCGGCGGCGACCATGCGGCTCTCGGGGAATCCGTGGCGGCGATCAGGGCGGCGGGGCTCAAATGGGTCCACGTCGACGTCATGGACGGGCATTTCGTGCCGAACCTGTCGTTCGGGCCCGGGGTGGTGAAGGCGTTGAAAGCGCGGTTCCCTGACATGTTTTACGATGTTCACCTGATGCTCGACAACCCCAACCTGTACATAGAGCCCTTTGCAAAGGCCGGCGCTGACTTGATTTCGGTGCACGTGGAGCCCGACTACCCGATTTCCGGCACGCTCGACGACATACATTTTGCGGGCAGAAAAATCGGCATTACGCTCAATCCCAAAACTCCCGTGGGGGAGCTGGCGGAGTACCTGCCGAGGGTGGATCTCGTGCTCGTGATGAGCGTCCAGCCCGGGTTTGGGGGGCAGTCTTTCAATCCGGTCGCCCTCGAAAAAATTTCTGCGCTCGCGCGGATGAGGGAGGAGATGAAGCTTTCTTTCCGTATAGAGGTCGACGGCGGGATTACCGCGGGCAACGTTGCGGCCTGCATAGGGCGCGGGGCGGACACGATAGTCGCGGGCACGGAGTTTTTCAAAAATTCCGCAGCCCTTTTGGAGGCGGCGCGGGGCGCCGCGCGGAATTTGTAGGCATTTCGGAATTTTCGCGAATGCGGAGGGGATTTTTCATAACGTTCGAGGGCGGCGAGGGGTGCGGCAAGAGCACGCACATAAGGCTGCTTTCCGAATATTTTGCCGGCATGGGGCGCGAGTGCGTCGTCACGCGCGAGCCCGGCGGAACGCCCCTTTCGGAAAAAATCAGGGAGCTTCTTCTCGACGCGCGCGAGGGCGCGGGAATGTCGGCGCGCACGGAGATACTCCTGTTTGAGGCCGCGCGCGCGGAGCACGTGGACAAGCTTATAAGGCCGTCGCTCGACGCCGGAAAAATCGTGATATGCGACAGGTTTTACGACTCCACGAGCGCCTACCAGGGGGCGGCGCGCGCGATAGACTCCGAAAGCGTCGACTTCCTGAACTCCTTTGCCGCAGGTTCCGCTGCGCCCGACTTGACCGTGGTTTTGGACATCGACCCCCGCGAGGGGCTCGCCCGCGCGCGTTCGAGGGACGGCGGGGTTCCCGACAGAATGGGGTCGGAGAGGCTCGAATTTTACCAAAAGGTGCGCGAGGGTTTTCTATGCCTCGCCCGCCGCCGTCCGGACAGGTTCGCCGTCGTAGATTCGTCCGGAGACAAGGCGGAAACTTTCGAAAAAATTCTCCGCGCCGTGGAGGGGCGGTTGCCGTGAGCTCCGCGCCGAAAGCGGGCGAAATCCTGCGCCGCGCCCTGCGCAACGGCAGGCTGCACCACGCCATTCTGCTGTACGGAAACTCCGCGCCCGCGCTCGAAGCCGTGGCGCGCGATGTCGCGGGCCTTCTTTTGGGCCGCCCGTGCGCGAGGCACCCCGATTTGTTCGAGCTGCGGCCGGAGGGCAAAATGCGCCTGATAAAAATCGGCAGCTCCGCCGACAGGGCGGGAGGCGACTGGCCTCCGAATACGATGAGAAAGCTTTTGCGGGACATCCGCCAGTCTTCGGCGCTCGGCGGGCGCAAGGTCGCCATCGTCCACGAGGCCGACAGAATGAACGCCGAGTCCGCCAACGCCTTTTTGAAAACCCTTGAAGAGCCCCCGCCGGACACGACCATATTCATGCTCACCACGCGTCCCAACGATTTGCTCGACACCATAAGGAGCCGGTGCATAGCCCTGCGTGTGGAATCCGAGCCCGAGCCGCTCGGCGACGGCGAGTGGCTCGAATGGCTCGAAGACTTCAAGAAGTGGCAGAAGTCGCTCATGGGCGGAATCCGCAGGGGAGGGGTGTCCGCGGCGGTCATGGGCTGCTATGCGCTCGTGGCGCGCTTCGGCTCGATACTCGGGCGGCTGGCGGACGAGCTCTCCGAAATGGACGAGGGCGCGGAGGACGAGCTCGACGACGAGATGCTCGAAGCCGTCCGCGCCAGCGAGAGGCGCGCCCTGCGCAAAAGGCTTTTGGCGGACGTCGAGGACGCGTGCGTCGGCTGCGCGCTCGGCGGCAACGGCGTGCCCGCGGTGAAGATAGCAAGGGCAGTCGGCGCGCTCGAAAAAGCTGCGGCGTATATGGAGCTCAATATGCCCGACGCGCCCGCCATGGAATATTTCATGCTGTCGTCGCTCAGGATATGGGCAAGATGAAACCGGTAATATCTCTTTCCACAAGTTACCTCCAACGCAGGTTCGGCGACGACGGCTATGCGATGCTCTGCGACGCCGCCGAGCTCGGCTACGAATACGTCGAGATAGGCCATTCGACGCCCGTCTCCGCGGTCGGGGGGATTCTGAAAGCCGTCTCCGATGGGGTCGTAAAAGTTTCCTCTACCCACAATTTCTGCCCGATTCCGCCGTATGCGACCGGCCCTTCTCCCGACCTCTATTCTCCCTCCACCCCGTCCGCGCGCGAATCTTCGCAGTGGCTCAGGCACACCGGAAATTCCCTCGAATTCGGCGCGGCGGCGGGTTCGAAGGCGCTCGTCTGCCACGCGGGCTCGCTCTCGTATTTCTTTTTCAGGCCCGGGGCGAAAGTCGCGAAGTTTCTCGAAAAAAAGGAATATGCGGGGCTTGCCGAAAATGAGGCATACCAAAAGGCGTTGAAAAAATTTCTGGGCTCCGCCGCGCGCCGCTCGAAGAGGGACTACGCCAGTATGATTGCCAATTTCGCCGCGGTTTCCGAAAGCGCGCGCGAAAAGGGGATTTTTCTGTGCATCGAAAACCGCGAGCATGTTGCGGACCTTCCGTTGGAGTCCAACTTCTGCGAGCTGATGGCGGCTTTTGCGGAGGTTCCGCAGGTGCGCGCGTGGCACGACGTAGGGCATTCTATGATAAAGCAGCTTTCGGGGTTTTGCAAACAGATGGAGTTTGCCGAATCCATAATCGGGTACCAGGCGGGCTGGCACCTGCACGACTGCACCGAAAACGGCAGGGACCACGTGGCAATCGGCTCGGGTTCCATCGACTTCCGCGCGCTCTCGCGGTTCTTCGACCCGCAAAAGCACATATTCACGCTCGAACTCAATTCCGCGGTAGACCGCCAGGACGCCGCGGACTCTTTAAAGCGCGTGCAGGATTTGATGCCATGAACGAAAGACAGGTTGACATTCTGGACATGTCGGGACTGCTCGATTTCGAGCCGCGGAGGGTGCGCGCGTTCGTGCGCGTCCTCGACGCAAACCTCCCCGCGCGCCTGCGCGCTCCGTCAGGAGATCTTTCAGTTGCGTTTTTCGACGACGCTGGAATCGCCGGAATACACGCCGATTTTATGAACAATCCCGACCCGACGGATGTCATAACTTTTGAGGGGGATCCCGAAGACGGATTTGCCGGCGAGATATGCGCGTGCGCCGAAACCGCTTTGAAAAGGGCGGGAGACTTCGGCAACACGCCCTCGCGCGAGCTCTGCCTGTACGTCGCCCACGGTTATCTGCACCTCGCGGGCGTCGACGACATTTCGCCGGAGGACGCCGCGAAAATGCGCGCGGCGGAGGCCGAGGCGATGGCGGTTTTGGACGCGAAATTCCGCAAGCCCGTATTCAATTTCAAGCGGCGGTAAAATGATAAAAAAATTCGGCAATTACCTATTGGCGGGAACGGTAGTCGCGCTTCCCCTGACGGTGACGCTGTTTGTCATCGTATTTCTGATTCGCAACATAGGCGCTCCCGTGTCGCAGCTGTTGTTCGCGCCGATATTCAGACGGTTCGACGCGGCGCTTCCCTCGGCGGGGCTCGGGGGGCTCGCCCTCGACCTCGCCTCCACGCTCGTGGTGTTGTGCTTCATAACGCTTCTCGGCGCTCTTTCCAAATTCTTTTTCGCGCGGATACTCATAGGGATTTCGGAATCCGCCATAAACAGGATACCCGGGGTCGGGCTAGTATACAGGACGGTCAAGCAGATTGTCGACACATTTTCCAAACAGAACAAGGCGGTTTTCCAGAGCGTCGTGATGCTCGAGTTCCCCCGCGCGGGTCTCTACGCCGTGGGGTTTGTCACGAGCGAGGCGCAGGGGGAAATCCAGGAGCGTACCGGCGAGGTTGTGGTAAACGTTTTCGTCCCGACGACCCCGAACCCGACGAGCGGATTCCTGATAATGGTTCCGAAGGAAGATCTGACATATCTCGACATGACGGTTGGGGACGCCATGAAGCTCATAATTTCGGGAGGGGCGGTTGTCCCCAAATGGGCGGGTGCAGACGCAAAGCCGCTTCCCGCTGAAAAAGAGGGCTGAGCGTTGGGCGGGGAAATTTTCGCCGACGACATGACCGTTCTCTTCCGCGATTTGCGGGGGGAGAGCTCGCTGTACATAGAGGCGTTTTCCGGACGCCTCGGCGCGCTTTCCATAATGAAAAGGATTTCCGCAAAAAAAACCTCCGCCCTTCCGGACATTTTCGACGACATCGAAGCGTCCCTCAACCCGTCGTCCTCCGGCGACCTTAAATTCGTGGGGGGATTTGAAATCAGGCGGCGGCGCACGGCGATAGCCTCCGATTACGGCGCATTCGAGGACGCCGCCGCGATCGCGGGGGTGGTGCGGCGCAACGGGCGGCACATAGAGGATACCGCCAGGCTCTCCGCGCGGCTGCGCCGCAGCCTCGACGCGATAGACGCCGGAATGCCCTCGCAGGCCGTGCGCCTGAAATTCCTCTATCTGCTCGTCCGCGACGAGGGCTATCCCGTGAGGGAGGATTTTTTCGCGCGGCTTTCGGAGAATGAAAAGAGGCTTTTTGCCGTGATAGTGAATACGCCTTCCGCGGAACTTTCGGATTTCAAAGTGCACTCTCGCGATATGCTCGAAAAATTCTGCCGCTGGATTTCAGAGTCCACCGACATAGAGGAGTGAAATTTTTTTTCTCGGTTCCCGTTTTTATTTTGCCGAAATGGCAAGGGCGGAAAACCGGAGTTATATCCGGAGAGAACTGTCGGATTATATTGCAGAGGGTATACCGACGCAAAAGGCGCGTTATCGGTGTGGCGGGAATGTTTTTCCGCAGCGGATTGTAAAGGCTTTGCCCGTATGGGAAGTGCGCCGTCGGCCGGTTTTGTCGGGCATAGCCGTTATGCTTTTTATATAAAGGAATCCTTGCGGGCTTGCCGCCGCAATCCTTTTTGCGCCGCAGCGCGAATCGGCAAAGTTTACAGTCGGGCGTAGAAAATAAAATCTCCCGTCGCGGGAATCGGCGATTTGCGCGGGGTTGGCATTTGCAAAAATCCCCTTTCAGGATATTTCAAGCCGGAATATCGACCGCATTCCGATAAAAGTCCGGCAGCCGCATGGCGGTGCCCTAATGCCGGCCGGGAAGGGTCGGGGAAAGAGTGCGGTTTAAGCGCTCTTCTCTGCTTCTTCCTCGCAGCCGTCTTTTCCCCGCTCGAACTCAACCTTCCTGCATGCGCGGCAGGTGAGGTACTGTATGACGCAATGCGCGATAAACGCGCTCGCATTGCCGCTGAATTCGCGTTCGGCATAGTTTGCTATTGTCCCGTCCACTTCCGGCGAAACGGAAATAGTCCTCCTGATATAACTAACGGCTGATGAGTTCTTCATTCTTTGCTGTACAATGAATCATAATTTAGGATTTTCAACAAAAAAATTATTATGAATTGTTAAGAAATTATTGTGTAATAATTATGCAGCATCTGTTTGTTTAATTTTTTCTCCCGCTCGTTCCGAGCCGCCGGTGCGCATTTTGCGGAATCGAAAAAATTTTTTCGAACACCCGCGCGGATTCCTAAAAGTGTTGACATTGGACGCTGAGTGCGCAATTTTTCGGGGATATTCTTTTACCAATAGAACCTGCGAAAGTTTTAGATGCTTAATTTTTCCGCGCAATGTATGGATATGGCCCAATCTATTTTGGGCAGAAACATAGGGGCCATAAATCCGGACGGATCGATTGTTCCGGTTGAAAACGAATCCTCCTTCGACTGCGAGCCCGGGCACGCCGCGATGGCGCTCGGTGAGTTCCACAGGGCCACGGGTCTTACGGAAATAGACGGCAACAATATTGTCGACCTCACCGCCGCCTGCATAACCGCCCAGACGAACGATAAAGAGTACACCGAGGACGGACTCGCGTACTCGTCGCTCGGCCTGCTTGCGTTCGGCCCGTCGAAGGACAGGAACCTCGTATGGGAAAAACTTTCGGAGGAGACGCGCAAAAATCTCGACAAACGGCTTCTCTCGCGCAGCGACTACGAAGACCATTTGCAGATTTTCAACATAGCCAAGGCCGTCGCGCGGTTCAGCATGGGGCTGAGCAAAAAGGACGAAACCGGCAAGCTCATAGACAAATTTCTCGAACGCATTGAGCAGACCTCGCGCGGAAAGTATTTTGACGACAAGCCGTCGTTCGGAATCGACGGCGTGTTCGATATATACGGGATAGTGTCGTTCGTTTTCATCCGCCAGTCTTTGCAGCTGCACGCCAACATGCACTTGCGCGACCGGAAAATCCCGAGCCTGCGCACCTTCGCCGAAAAGTATCTGAGGATACTTCCGGACATCGTGCGCTCCGACGGGCTCGGGTGGGCGTACGGGCGCAATATCGGCGCGTACGGGCAGATGCACTGCATATCCATGATTTTGCAGGCGATGCGTGACGGCTGGATATCGGAGGACAAAATGCCCGAGTACATGGATATTCTCCGCCGCCTTTTCCAGTTCTTCTTCATGACGTATCTCGACCAGGAGAACGGATATCTCGTAATCCGCGACGGGGAGCGCAGCGCCGACGCCTCGTGCACGACGCGCATGGCCAATTTCGACGCCGCGCGCTACCTCTGCCAGTGGGCTCGCCTCGCCAAGACGGTCGGCCGCAAGCTCGAGCCCAAGAGCTCCGTCCCGTCCTCCTACGGCAAATACGTGATGCTCGACAATTCCCCGCGCAAGGAGCAGGGGCTTTTCGTCTACATGAATGCCGACACGGGGCTGCACGTCCACCTGCCGGTTTCGGCTCCCGGGGCGCGCGGCACTTCGTCGTCCCTCGCATTCCCGCACATGCCTGGCGTGTTCGACTGGCCGGCGGGCAAATATCTTCCCGTGCTCGTTCCGGAGCTCACTTTCGGCGACAAGGTGACGACGCCCTCCTATTACGGCAAGCGCTGCACTTCGGGGCTCGGGCTCAGAAATTCCTACTTTTTCAGGTACGAACAACCGGATCTCATAACCGCTGACGGTGAAATCGTCAAGGGGCTTGGGTCGTGCAAAGTTTCGTGGTCGTTTTCGGGCAACAAGATTGTGGGCGACTTCGTGTACTCCGTTTCCGCCCAGACAACCCTTGACAAGATGCGCCTGGTGGTAGCCATAGGCTCTCCGCATTCCGAATACCACGTTCCGATGTCGTTTGCGATTGGCCAGAACGGGCTCGGGGTCAGCATAGAGAAGGACGACTTCCAGGGCAACTGGCTCGACACGGAGATAGTCACCAACGACCCGCAGTACCGCTCCTATTGGGGCAACATACACTATTTGCAGGTGTACTCGCGCGAAAGGCCGCTTGTCATGCGCCCGGGAGTCCAATACAGGATAACCCTCGCGCTCGATCCGGACATCGCGTTCGCCGAGTAGCCCCGCGCGCGGATTTGTCCGCCGGAAAACCGCCGGCGGAAATTCGGAGGCGGGGTGCGGAATTTGAACGTCCGACTTCCTTATCGAATTTTATAGGTTTAGCCCTTTATATTGGCGGCGATTTGCCAAAATAAGGGGTTTTTTTATCTTCAAATGTAATCCGGCATTTTTAATCTTTCGTCTTTTAAGGCGCGGTTTTCCCGTTCGTATTTTCCAAGCGCCGCTATAAGTTAGGCCGTCGAAAAAACGCAATTTTCAAAAAATTGAAAATGCGGTTTTGCCTAAAAGTCAGAAAAAATATAAGACTACAAACGCGCAATACGCACATACGAGCGCCGCAATGCACGCTATTATAATGGTGTTGCCGTATCGCGCACAAACCTGCAGAATTCTTTTTCGTCGCTTTTGTCTCCGCCGGATTTTACAAAATCCTCCATGTCGTCGGAAACAAAGTTGAATTTGTAAAATATGCAAATCAGCGCAACAATCCCGATTGCTATTGCAACGGGCACAATTATTCCCGCGGAGAAAAATATTTCCAATTCTTCCGCGGCATTTCGCCCCAAAAACTTTGTTTCCTCTTCCATGTCACACAACGGCGGGCCCTAAAGCCCGCCGTAACCCCCTTGTTATACGGATTATCGCATTCTGCGGCGCACTGCAAGCAAGAGGGAAAGCGCGCCAATGGCCGCCGCGCAAACAGCGGGCTCGGGAACTGCCACGGTTATTAGCATTTGATTGTTTTCAAGCGCGTAATCCCACTCGCCAAGCCACTTTGAGCCATTCACGCTCAACTGTATGGTTTCGTCTTTGATAAGCGCATCCAAGCCGGCAATGCGCGCGCCGTCGTCAAAATCCATTATTACGATTTGCAATGTGTCCCGTGCAGACATGTCGGAAACTACGTTAATTTCCAAAATCGCGCCGTTTTCAAACGCCAGCCTTCCGTCCGAATTTACTTTAAAACTTGTAGAGGAATCGGCGTCGGTATTTATGATAATCGAAGAGCCGTTCTTGACGGTGAGGTCAGCCGCGTTCAAAACTTCCAATTCCGCGCCGTTTTCAAGAGTTAATGCCGCGCAGCCCGAAATTGCGGCAGTTTCGCTTATTTTTGCGCTTATCATTTCTCCGCCCTCGGAAGCGGGCGCATACTTGCGGATTGAAAAATTGTCGTCAGCGGAAATCATGAAAAAATTTTCAATCCGTCCGTCCGCCATGATTGTGTTTTTTGTTATATAACTTCCATTTGTTTCAAAAATAAAATTCGATCCACGCAAATCTGATTTTGTTAGATTTATATTTGTAGGCATATCACCAAATCCATAAAAAGTTACATTTGTTAAATTGGCATTTGTGAAATTTATATTTTTTGAATTCGAGGTCTGATAAATATAACTTACGCCTATTCTGGCACCAAACAGATTAGCATTTGTTAAGTTCACGTTCTCAAATTTTTCATATTCAAGATTTGCATTTGAAAGATTTGCATCTGTGAAATCAGTGTTTGAAAATATCCCATATTGAAATATTGCCTTGGATAAATTCGCACCTAAAAAATTCGTATTTGTAAGAATCGTATCATAAAAGTTTGCCCCTACAAGATTTTGTCCAGAAAAATTCCAACCGTTCAAATTGTTACATGCTAATACTATTCTGTTCAAATTCTTATTCTTATAACTTGCCGTTGAATACAAATGTTCTTTTGTAAAACCAGTTTCTACCGATTTATAAAAATTCGCACCCTCTATTATAGAACCCGTAAAATTTGTATTTGCAAATGTAACAGATTGTAATTTTGCATGATAAAAATTAGCCTCTCGGAAATCTGCATTAGTAAAATCGGAATAGGTAAAAAGAGTCCATTTAAATATACCCCCAACTGCTGTTGTACCAATCCAGGAAGAATTCATTAAGGAACTTTCACTGAGATTGATTCCCGATACATCTTGTCCATTATAATTTTCGTCATCTGCATATATAGTAAGCGCAGAAGAAAATATTATAGCATATAAGAATAATTTCTTTACCGATCTCGTCTGTTTGTTCAGAAGTATTATATTTGTCATCCTAATCCCTTTCCCTTTTTATTTTGGCGAATGGATACAGTATTGATAATACTGTATGCGCCTAAACGCACATAAGAGATTGATAGGCAATAATGGTTATAAAGTCTTTTCTTTCGGGAAGCGGCGCCGAGCAGCGAAAATGATACGCCCTTCGGGATATTGATTGGTTAAGAATCAAACACTTCAAAAGTTTTTTGAAGTTTGGGGTTGACATGGGTATTATCAATACCATGGACAACGAAATTACATCCGCCAAGGAATTGTTGAGGGGTACCGGCATCTCCCTTCTGGACGCCGCAAGGTTTGTCAGGAATATTTTGGACTCAAAGCCCGCAGGAAGCTCGGAACCGGACATTTTGTTTTGCTCAAAGGTCGTCGAATCCGGCAGGCGGCACGTCCGCTCGGCGGAAATGAAGTTTTCCGACGGCTTTGAAATTTACCTCAAATCAAAGGCGCATTTGCGCCCCGATTCCCTCAGGGATATAAGATATTTGGGGAAGCGTCTTATAAAGTTCAATCCGGAAATTGCAAAACGCAATTTCTCCGAAATATCGCGCTCGGACTGCGAAGAATGGCTGAACAAAACATTCGCGACCCCGCCGCAATTTAATAAGGGCAGAAGCTTTCTTCACGCCATATTTGAATTTGCCCTAAAACGCGAATGGCTTTCTTCAAACCCCGTAAAACTTATAGAAAAGCGGAGAGTAATCGAGAGGGAGATAAAGCCATTGACGCTTTCGGAAGCCAGGCGGCTGATTGGTTGCGCAGAAAGTTTCGGAGGGCAAAACTGCATGGCGGCGGCGGCGATTTTATTATATGCGGGAATCCGCCCGCGGGAGGTTCGGCGGCTCAAATGGCGCGACATAGACATCGCCGAAAATTCCATAACGGTGCGCTCGGCGTGCTCCAAGACGGGAGGTGCGAGGCAGGTTGAAATCTGCCCCGCGCTGAAAGTTTTTTTGGGCGGCAATGCGCATCCGCCGGAAATTTCCGTCTGCCCTCCGGACTGGCCGAGGCGCTGGAAGAGAATCCGCGACGGGGCGGGATTCGGGAACGCATGGGTGCAGGACGTGTTGCGGCACACGTACGCGAGCTACCACGCGAAGCGCTTCCGCGACCTGCCGCGGCTGCAAGCCGACATGGGGCACCGCGACCTCTCCCTCCTGCGCTCCCGATACGTCAACATGCGCGGCATCTCTTCCTCCGACGCTTTCGCGTTTTTTGAAACGGGGTGATTATTTCATATTGTCTATAAATCAAATATTCTCTTAAACAAAAAAACGCCCGTTCGGAGATTTTCCGGAACGGGCGTTTTTTGTGTTTTGATTGTTCGGGCAAGGCGCGCGCTAATAGCGGTCGTCATCGTCGTCGAGCGACCCAAGGTCGTCGTCGCGCGTGCGGTAGTCTTCGTAGTCGTCGTCCTCCTCGTCGTCATCGTCCCACTTCATAGTATCGTCTTCTTCGAGGTCTTCGTCGTCCTCGTCGGGCAAGTCTTCTATTTCGTCGTAGGTTTCCTCTTCCCCCGATTTGCGCTTTTCGTCGTCCTCGTCGTCGTCTTCTTCGAGCGAGTATCCCTCGGGGACGTATTCGAGAATATCCATTACTTCATGGAAGACATGCATTGCGCGGCCCTCCATATAGTCGTTGGAATAGTTTTCGCGTATTTCCTCCTCGAGGTCGTCTATGGCGACATCCTTTTCAAAGTGGAAGGTGTCGTTGAGCATCTTGACCTGTATGCGCGTGATGTGGTCGAGAAATTCGGCGTAGGGCGAACGCTCGTCGTCGAGCATGTCGGGCAGCAGAAAGAGCTGCTGGTCGTCGGCGTCGTAGGGGGAGTCGGTTGTGCGGACGAGCCTGACTTCGTTCTTGGCGGTTTTCTTGTCAATCGAAAACGGTATGAAAGCCTTTTCCACTATGGATTCGTCGAGGCCGTAGTCTTTGAGCCCGTCGAGCGTTTCGAGCATGTGGGCGGCCTGGCGCGGATCTATTACGCTGAGCCCGTCGATGTCCCAGTTTACCTTGTCGCTTGTCTCGCATACCCACCAGTTGAGGTCTTTGCCGAGGCGCACTTTGCACCAGCTGAGTTTTGGGGAAATTTTTGCCATATATTTTATTGGGGAGGGGAATATTTCAGTTTGCCGGCCGACTTCAAGCTTTTTTTGGAATGTTCCGGAAAGCTCCCGCGAGCGCCGGCGCGCATGACAGGAAGAAAACCGCCGCGCACGCGCCGGCAAACCAGTCGCCGTATTCAACATACATAGTCCGCTTGCCGTCGAAATTTTTGTAAAATACCACGTCCGAATACCCCGCGCCGCGGAAGTATATGGAGCCCGAGTCGTCGAGCATTGGCGACGGGCGTTTGGGGCGTAGCGTCCGGCCGTCCACGGGCCGCCCGCTTTCGTCGGACACGTCCATCGCGGGGGCGGGGGAGGGGGTCGAGGCGTCCCAGAGCTTGCCGCCGGAGTCCCTCAAAACGAAGGACGGGCGCATTCTACCGTATTGGTCGAATACCGCGCTGAGCCCGTTGTTGGATGAGCGCACAAGCGGCCTGCGCGTCGCCGCCGCTTGCAGCGCCGAGTGCGCCGCGTGCTGCCAGGCTCCGCCCTCGCGCCCGTACCATGAATCGTTGGTGCATACGAAGAGAATGTCCGCGCCGTTGAGAGCCATATTGCGCCCGAGTTGCGGGAATATGTCCTCATAGCATATCATGGGGCCGATTTTGTAATCCTTGCCCGCGATGCGCGCGGAAATCGGGATTTCAGACTCGCCGCGCGCCATGTCTCCCACGGGGACGACTTTCCCGATGGGAGACGCCCATCTCGGGACGTATTCGCCGAATGGGACGAGTTTGCGCTTGCCGTAAAATTCCCCCGAGAGCCCCGTTTCGGGCGATACGAAAAACGCCCCGTTTTGCGCCTTTTTAGAGTCTTCAAAGTACGCCATATTGCCCATCAGTATCGGAAGACCGGTCGATTTCGACAGCCTTTCTATCCATTCGCGCATCGGCGGGCAGCCGATTACCGGCCAGCGCGGAGGGGTCGCCGCCTCCGGCCATAGGGCGACGTCGGCGCGCGCGGATTTCAGCCCGGCCGTCAGCCTGGAAATTACGCGCATGTTGTCCTCTGCGAGGGCGTCGTCCCACTTCAAAATTCCGGCGAAATCGGTCTGCACCATTCCGGCGCGGAATGCGGGCGTCTCGTTTGCGCGCGAGGGCAGGTTTTTTATGTACACGAAGAGCCCCGCCATTGCGAAGAGTATGGCGGCGTAAATTTCGGGGCAAAACCTACCGAACGGCGGGCGCGCGGAAAAGTTGCGTGATATATTGAATTTCTGCCGCGCATAGAGGCGCCATATGTATTCCGCCGCGGCGAGGTTGAAGAATATGACGATGAACGACACCATCCACACCCCGCCGAATTCCGCCGTCTGGATTGCCGCGGGCCTGCGCCACTGGGAATGAGCGAGCAGCAGCCACGGGAACCCCGTAAACATATGCGCCCTCAGCCATTCAAGGCATACCCACGCGCCCGCGATTCCGCCATAGCGCAGCAGCCTTTTCGCAGGGTCGTCGCGCAGGGCGGGCAGGAGCCCGGGCAGCAGCGCAAACCACGGCCACACGAATAATCCCGATATTATAAGAGGCAAAAGCAGAACGGCAATCCAGCCCGCCGGAGGATAGACGTGCCTTAACCACGCGAGCATTGCCGCCCATGCCGCGTAGGAGAATGCGAATGTGGATATTAGCCACAGCGCGCGCACGCCGGCTTGGGGCGCAACGCCCTCCCCGCCGGCCGGGATTTCGGGGAAGTCCGGTTCGGAGCGCCTCCTGCGCCGAACCGCCGTCTCGGGAGGCTTTGGCGCTGGAATTTCGGAAAACAGCGAGCGCGCCGCGAGAATCGCCGGAACCGCGAACACGTATGCGCATTCGGCGATTCCCCACGGCTCGAAGGATGCCGCGTAGAGAAAAAAGGAAAACGCCACTGCCATGAGGCGCGCGGCGTTTTTTATTTTGGCTTTCCCTACCATTTAACCAGCCGCCAGCCCTCGTTGCGGATTAGGGGTTCGGCCTTTTTGAATTTCATTTCGACCTCTTCGCCGTTTTTGGCTATCACGACCGTGTCGTTTCTGCCGATTTTGGGAAGCTCGATTTTGCGCTCGATGTCGGGCAGCTTTATCTCCCTCTTGGGTTCGCCGTCGGCGGGTTTGCGCGGCGCGGCGGGCGCTTCCGCCCGCTCCGCCGAGGCCGCGGCTTCTGCGCGGTCGCCGAATTTGCGCTGCATTTTTTCTATCATCGCCTGCAAGACTTCAAGGCTCGACGCGCTGCGGAACAGCCCGAGGCACACGTCGTTTCTGATCTTCGACATCAGCGATTCGAAATATTTGAACGCCTCGCCCTTGTACTCGTTGAGCGGGTCCTTCTGCCCGTATCCGCGCAGGCCTATGCTGCGGCGCAAATCCTCCATTTCCGTGAGGTGGTCCTGCCAGTTTTTGTCGAGCGCGCGCAGGAGCACGAACCTCTCTATGGCTTTCAGCGCGGCGGGGTCTTCGACCTCCTCGCGGATTTTGTAGACGGCCTCGATTTCCCCGACGACGGTATCCCGCATTTCGTCGGCGGATTTGCCCTTGAGCTGCTCGGGTATGAGGGCTATCGGGAAGCGGCTCGTCACCCAGCTGCACAGCGCCTGGTAGTCGGCTTCCTGCGCGGACTCGGGCGCCGGAATTGCCGAGGCTATGCGCTCGTCGAGTTCGTCCTTTATGAAGTCGAAGAGCATCGGGCGCACGTCGGCGTCGGAGAGGGACTCGTTGCGCAGGCCGTAGATTATTTCGCGCTGCTTGTTGAGGACGTCGTCGAATTGCAGCATCCTCTTGCGGCTGGAATAGTGCTGGTTTTCGATGGTCTTTTGCGCGCGCTCTATCGAGCGGTTGAGAAGCGGGTGGTCGAGCGGAACCCCCTCCTGGAAGGTCTTGTTGAGGATTTTCGCCATCGGGCTGTTGCCGAATATGCGCATGAGGTCGTCTTCAAGCGAGATGAGGAATTTGGAGACGCCCCTGTCGCCCTGTCGGGCGCAGCGCCCGCGCAGCTGCCTGTCTATGCGGCGCGATTCGTGGCGCTCGGTGCCGAGCACATAGAGCCCGCCGAGCTCCTCGACGCCCTCGCCGAGCTTGATGTCCGTTCCGCGCCCCGCCATATTGGTGGCGATTGTCACCACCCCCCTTTCGCCCGCGTGGGCGATGATGTCGGCCTCCTGCTCGTGGAGCTTGGCGTTTAGGACGGTGTGGGGGATTTTGTAGCGGTCGAGCATTCTGCTGAGAACCTCGCTCGCCTCGACGGACGCCGTGCCGACGAGCACCGGCTGCCCGCGCTCGTGCGAGGCCTTGATTTCCTCGATTGCCGCCTTGTACTTTTCGCGGCGCGTCTTGTATATGACGTCGTTTTTGTCGATTCTGCGGCATGGCTTGTTCGTGGGAATCGCCATGACGTTGAGCCCGTAGATGTCGTGGAATTCCTGCGCCTCCGTCTCGGCGGTGCCGGTCATGCCCGCGAGTTTTTCGTACAGGCGGAAATAGTTTTGTATGGTGATGGTGGCGTAAGTCTTGGTCTCCTTTTCTATGGCGACGTTCTCCTTCGCCTCGACCGCCTGGTGCAGGCCCTCGCTCCACCGCCTGCCGTACATTATGCGCCCCGTGTTCGGGTCGACTATGTGCACCTTGCCGCCCTGCACGACGTATTCGACGTCCTTTTCGTATATCGAGTACGCGCGCAGCAGCTGGCTGACGCAGTGGATGTCTTCGGAGAGGGCGATGAATTTGTCTTCCGCGCGCAGCTTTGCCTCCTGCTTTTCCTGCGCGGACATCGACTTGTCGGAGTCGATTTCGACAAATATTGTCGGCAGGTCTGGCAGCACGAAGGCGTCGGGATTTTCGGGGTGCACGGCGTTGCGCCCCTTTTCGGTGAGGTCGCTCGTCAGCTGCTTTTCATCGATTACGTAATACAGCTCCTCCTTGCGGCGGAAGCGCTCCTCCTTGCGGAAGTCGGCTGCCATTTCCATGTCGATTTTGTCGAGCTTCTTCCGTATGTCGCCGTGCTCCATAAGCTGCCGCAAAATCCTGTTTTTGGGCGCGCCCATCTTGACCTGCCAGAGCCTGATGACGTCCTCTTCCGAGAGCTCCTTGCCCTCCTTTACCAGCGCGAGAACCCCGTTGGCGAGCTTGTTGCAGAGCTGGGTTTGGAGCTTTACTACGCGCTCGATATGCGGTTTGAGCGCCATGAACGGCGGCTCGCGGTCTTCGTCCACGGGGCCGGAGATTATCAGAGGCGTGCGCGCCTCGTCGATGAGGATAGAGTCAACTTCGTCGACTATGCAGTAATAGTGCCCGCGCTGAACCTGGGCGGCGGCGGAAGTCGCCATGCCGTTGTCGCGCAGGTAGTCGAAGCCGAACTCGCTCGCCGTGCCGTAGGTGATGTCGGCCTTGTACGCCTCGGCTTTTTCCGCCATATCCTGCATGTTGTAAATCCACGACACCGACACGCCGAGGAAGTTGTACAGGTACCCCATCCACTCGGAGTCGCGCTTGGCGAGGTATTCGTTGACGGTCACGAGGTGGCAACCCTTACCGGTTATGGCGTTGAGATAGAGCGGCAGGGTTGAGACGAGCGTCTTGCCTTCGCCCGTCGCCATTTCGGCGATCATGTTTTTGTGGAGCGCTATGCCGCCTATCAGCTGGACGTCGTAGTGGACCATCTCCCACTTGATGTCGTGCCCGCAGACGGTGACGGTTTTGCCGCAGAGGCGGCGCGCGGCGTTCTTGACCGCGGCGAAGGCCTCCGGCAGCATGGAATCGAGCGATTCGCCCTTGGCGTATCTGGCGCGGAACTCGTCGGTTTTTGCGCGGAGCTGCTCGTCGGTGAGCGACTGGTACTGCTCTTCTATTTTGTTGATTTTTGCGACCAACGGGCGGGCTTTTTTATAGAACCGCTTGTAGTGGCTGCCTGCGAAAAGTTTCAGAATTTTTGCTATCATGGAATTTTGCGCCGGTTCCGGCGCCAATGCGTTTTTTATCGGTGGATGCGGCCGCAGAGCGGACAGTCGGGAAAAGCGTGCGGCCGCGCGCCTTCCGCCGTCGGAGAATCCCTCCGGCTCACGCCGCGGACGGAGCCCTTATCGGGTTCGCGCGCCTGAAAAATTTGGGGCTGAACGGAAAGCTTTCAATCCGCGCGCGGACGGTTTCGCAAAAATCCGCGCGCGGGCCGGAAATGCGCGGAAACGGCGCGGCGCAGAAAAATTCGGTTTGCAAGGAATGCTGCGCCGCCTGCTTTTCGGATTTCTGCGCGCGCGCGATGCGCTCCCTCACCCTGTTTTTGCGCTGATCCTCGGGGCGGGCGCAGGCGTCGGCGGTTCGCAGCACGCCCGGCAAAAATGCGTCGCCGGAATATGCGCCGGCGCGGGTTTCGGACTTTTCCGCTCCGCACAGGGCGTGTATGCACGCGACCGCAAGGCCGAGCGCAACCGATACCCCGTGTGCAATTTTTGCCATATTCCGAAAAAAGATACGTTTTTTGTCCGGCATGCCAAGTTTTTATTTCCCTCCGCTACTTTGTGGCGCCCCAGCGCGAGGTGAACGGATAGAAAATTATCAGCGACTTCCCGACCAGCGCCTTCGCCGGAACCTGTCCCCAGTAGCGGCTGTCGAGCGAATTGTGGGAATTGTCGCCCATAGCGTAGTAGCAGTCCTTTTCGACTTTCACGCTCTTGCCGCCGGCGAGCGCGCCGTCCGCCGAGTATCCTCTGTACAGCCCCTCTTTTTTTGCGTTTTTGCCGAATGCCGCCGAACCCGTTATGGGCTTGCCGTTGCGCAGCAGCGCGTCGCCCTCAACTTTCAGCTCGTCGCCGCCGACCCCCACGAGCCTCTTTATGTAATACTTGTCGTCCGGAACCCCGTTGTTCATGGCGGTCATGCCGTCGCAGTACTTCGTCAGAAACACTATGGAATCCCCGATTTTCGGCTTTTTGAAGTTGTACGTGAACCTGTCGACAAAGAGCATGTCGCCGCTTAAAATGTCGAAATTTATCACGCGGTCGCCCTTCCTGACGGGGCCGTAGTTTATGAAGAGCCTGCCGTCTTTCGATACTATCATATTGCGCTCGTGCGCGGCGTTCAGGTACTCTATTATGTCTTTGGCGCCCCCTATCGGCAGGGCCTCCGCTATCACGGAGTCGAGCGAGAAGTCCGCGGGGAGGTTCAGTTCGAGCGGCTTTCCCCCGACCTCAAAGCGGTACTGCCTTTCGCGGGCGGGCCACAGCCCGAAATATTTGCGCACGTTCTTCTCGTCAAAACTCAAAAAACCGCCCCTGAACCGCGCCGTCTGCGGCGAGTTTATTTCAAGCAGCATGTCGCCGTCCGCCGGAGCTTCGAGCGAATAGTTCCCCGCGCCCTTCAAGAGGAACCTTGCCGCGCGCTCGGGCAGGGTGGGCGCGTCCTCGCCCGGCGCGTAGGCCTCCGCCGTCATTCCGTAGAACGACGGGTACATCGAGTTCGTAGGTATCTTGAACGGCTGCAAAAAAAAGCTGCGTATGCCGAGCGCGACTATCCCCACGACTATCACAGTGTCCACGTTTTCCGTCCAGGACGACGCAGGGTAGACCCTTCCGCCGCACTTTTTCATCAGCTTTTCGAGCCTCTCCGAGAGCGCGTCGTATTCCTTCGTCCCGACTTTCCCGTCGAGTATTGCCTCGTCGAGCTCCTTTATCATGCCGCCGAGGCTCTTCGCGTCTTCGGCGTCCATGACGTCCCTGCGGTAATTGTACACCTTGCACGCCGTCTCAAAAAGCAGCTTTGCGCTCTTCGTCTTCCTGTCCCTGAAAATCCCGAACATTTTTTCTTGTGGTTGATTGTTTCGTTTAATTGGCGCGGTTGCTTTGCAATGCGCTTGTTGCCGGCGGTTTTGCGGCGCGGCCGGCGGTTGTATAAGTCGATTCCGTATGGCGCGGCTGCCTCATGCGGCTGTGAAAATTACGCGTTTGATTTGAGCACTTTGACAAACGCCTCCTGCGGAATCGAGACTTTGCCTATCTGCTTCATGCGCTTTTTACCCTCCTTCTGCTTTTCGAGCAGCTTTTTCTTTCTGGTGATGTCGCCGCCATAGCACTTTGCCGTGACGTCTTTTCTGAACGAACCTATGGTTTCGCGCGCGATGATTTTCCCGCCTATCGCCGCCTGTATCGCCACTTTGAACATTTGGCGGGGCAGGATGTCTTTCAGCTTTCCGCAGAGCATTCTTCCCTTGCTCTCGGCTTTGTCGGCGTGGACTATCGAGGCGAACGCGTCTATCTGCTCGCCGTTTATCAGGATGTCGAGCTTCACGAGCTTCGACTGCTGGTAGCCCGCCATTTCGTAGTCGAGGCTGCCGTATCCGCGCGTTATGCTTTTGAGCCTGTCGTTGAAGTCTATCAGGATTTCGTTGAGCGGCAGGGTACAGAACAGCATCACGCGGGTGTCGTCTATGGTGTCCGTCCTCTCGCAGAACCCGCGCTTTTCGGATACGAGAGCGAGCATGTCGCCTATCGATTCGGTGGGTATTAGAATGTTCGCCTTTATTATGGGCTCGTATATCGCGGCGATGTCGGTGGGGTCGGGCAGGCGAGAGGGGTTGTCGATTTCAATCTGCGAACCGTCCGTCAGGTCGAGCTTGTACACGACGCTCGGGTAGGTCGAGATTATGTCGAGGCCGTATTCGCGCCGCAGCCTTTCCTGCACGATTTCCATGTGCAGCAGCCCGAGGAACCCGCAGCGGAAGCCGAAGCCCAGCGCCGCGGAGGTCTCGGGCATGTATGCGAGCGCGGCGTCGTTGAGCTGCAATTTGCCTATGGAGGCTTTGAGTTTTTCGTATTCGGAGGTGTCTATCGGATATATTCCGGAAAAGACCATGGGCTTGACCTCCTTGTATCCGGCGAGCATCTCCGCGGCGGGGCTGCCCGCAAGCGTGATGGTGTCACCGATTCTCACGTTGGAGACCTCCTTGATATTCGTGACGATATACCCCGTGCAGCCGGCGTCGAGCGACGGTTCGGGCGTCATGGACGGGGTGAACCGCCCGACTTCCTTGACGGACGTTTTGCGCCCGCCGCCCATCAGCAGAATTTCGTCGCCCGCCTTTATCGAGCCCGAAAACACCCGAACATAGCAGATGACGCCCTTGTACGAGTCGAAAACGCAGTCGAATATGAGCGCGCGCGCGGCGGGGTAGTCGGCGTTGCGCGGCGGCGGTACGCGCCCGACAACGGCTTCCAAAATTTCGCCTATTCCGATTCCGCTCTTGCCGCTCGCCAAAATCGCGTCCTCCGCGGGGATTGCGAGCACGTCTTCGACCTGCTTTTTGCAGACGTCGGGAAGCGCGCTCGGGAGGTCTATTTTGTTGATTACGGGGATTATCTCCAATCCCTGCGCCACGGCGAGGTGCGCGTTGGCGACCGTCTGCGCCTCGACCCCCTGCGCGGCGTCGATAAGCAGGAGCGCTCCTTCGCACGCCGCGAGCGACCTCGAAACCTCGTAGGAAAAATCGACGTGCCCGGGGGTGTCTATCAGGTTGAGGAGGTATTTCTTGCCGTTGAGGGAATACTCCATCGTGACGGGGTGGCACTTTATGGTTATCCCCCTCTCACGCTCCAAGTCCATGGAGTCGAGCAGCTGGTCTTGCATTTCGCGCTTCTGGATTGTCCCCGTGGCCTCCAATAGGCGGTCGGAGAGGGTGGTCTTGCCATGGTCCACGTGCGCTATTATGCAGAAATTCCTGATGTTTTCGATATTTTCCATTTCGGCTCGGTATGCAAAAATAATATAAGGGGCGATTTTTCCCGAATTCGGGGCTTTAAGCAAGCACTTTTATGCGGGGCGGGGCAAAGCGGAATTTTTTAAAAACGGCTTGCGCGGCCGAACTTTTCCGTTTTCGGGGTGTCGCAATATGCAATGAAACGCAGAGAGATGTTATCTATTTTGGCAACCGCCGCGGCGTTTCCCGCATTGCGGGCGGTGAGCGCGCAAACCCCGAAAAAGGAGAAGACAATGCAATACACCCTGACGCCCCTCGACTACGGGCACGAAGCCCTCGAACCGTGGATAGACGCCGAAACCGTCGGATACCACCACGACAAGCACCAGGCGACGTACGTGGCAAACCTGAACGCCGCCCTCGCCTCCGAGCCGTCCTTCAAATACGAAGGCGACGTCTGCGGCCTGATTTCGGACCTCGAAAGCGTCCCCGAAAAAATCCGCACGGCTGTCAGAAACAACGGCGGAGGAGTCTGGAACCACGAATTTTACTGGAAGGGCCTGAACCCGAAAAAGTCGGAGCCCTCCGCCGCGCTCGAAAATGCCGCGAAAAAGTCTTTCGGGGGCATTGACGAGCTCAAAAAGCTGATGTCGGAAACTTCCGTAAAGCAGTTCGGAAGCGGGTGGGGGTGGCTCATCGTCAACCCCGACGGAAGCCTGAAAATCGCCTCGACGCCGAATCAGGACAATCCGCTGATGGGCGCGTACATCGGGGCGTGTGGCTGCATTCCGATTCTGACCATAGACGTGTGGGAGCACGCGTACTACTTGAAGTATAAAAATCTGCGCGCCGAATACGCCAAGAATATCTGGAATCTCGTAGACTGGAAGCGCGTCAGCGAGCGCTACGAGAGCGCGGTCGACGCCAAAAAGCCGCTCGTCTGACGGGCGCGGAAACGCATTTTGCCATAGCGCGAAAACGGAGCCGGAGGGCGAATGCCCTTCGGCTCTTTTTTCCGGCTATCGGGTTTGGGGGAGGGCTTTTGAGAAGAAGTTGCAGAAGTTTTCCCAGTCGTATTCCACCATGTCGTGCCTGCCCTTGCGCATGTGGTATCCCACGTCGCCGATAAACGGCTTTTCAATAGCAAAGTTCTCCCCCGAAGGAAGGTTTTTTGCGCCGAAGAGCGCGTAGACTTTCGAGGCTTCCGCGAGGGAGAGAAATTCGCCGCGCGGGTCGGCCCAAAGGTCTTCGCTCGCGCTTGCAACATACAGCGGGCGCGGGGCGACGAGCGCGAGCATCTGGTGCTGGTCGGCGGGCATTTCATCCTCCCTCCCCGCCCATTTGTTCAGGTTGGGCGAGAACCAGAAGGGGAACTGCCGCGTGATGGCCTCCACCGTCTCGCCGAACTGCCTGCGCGACAGCGCGGCTCCCATGCAGCCGGAATCGTTCGACACAGCCCCCGCGAAGCGCCCGTCGAACGCCGCAGCGTGCAGAGCCGTCTTGCCGAGGCGGGAATGCCCCACGGCGACCGCCCTCTTCGCGTCCGCCTGCGGAACCGTTTCGAGCGCGTCGAGCGCGCGGGATAGCCCCCAGCTCCACGCGGCGATAGCCCCGTTCATCGGCTCTTTGAAAATCGAATAGACGCTCTGCGGCGCGCCGTCCGTCTTTTCGAGGTCGGGGTAAATGTCGCAGTAGTATATTGTGGCGACGCCGAAGCCGCGGGAGATTATCTTTTCGTAGGGCCACCTGCGGCTTTGCAGACCCCTGTATTTTTCCGACGGCTTGTTGTCGGAGATTTTTATCCCGCCGAGGCTGGTGTTGCGCACCCATTCGGGCATTATTATTTCGGGGTCGCCGGCGGTCGCGTGGTTGCCCATGAAATTGAGCCCTACGAACACCGGCGCGGGGGCGGGCGACTTGGGCAGGTACAGCAGCATTATGAAGGATTTTTCCCCTTTGGCGTCCGCGACGGTTATTTTTATCTGGCGGCGCAGGGCCTTGCCGCCGAGGGCGTCGTCGGAGCTTTCGACGATCTCGAAAGTTTCCCTTTGGGGGCGCGGGGGACGTTTGCCGTACACTTCCGACTCGAAAAACTCCGCTACTTTCGGGCGCGCGCGCGATTGCCATTCGAGGGCGCAGGAGGCCTTGAAAGAGCCGTCCGGAACGGCGAGCGCGTCGGGCAGTGGCGCGTCCGGGACTTTCGCTTCGTCGTAGTTTGCGGCTGGCGCGCCGAGAACCGGCAGAGCCGCCAGGGCTATGGCGCAAATTGAAATCGGTTTCATTGCTGCATAAAACATCGCGGAAAAGTCCGAGTCAATGAATTTCTCAAACGTATGAGCGTTTTGCCGCGCAAGACGAACCTCCATGAAAATCCGCCGAAATTCAAGAGGTAAAGCAATAGGGATTGAAATTTAAAAAGCTATGGGAAAGCCGCGGAATCATGCAAAGATGTGAAAACCTCTTGCCGCGCTTGAACCCGTTTATTTATGTTTTGGCGAGAAATGCGTTTTGCGCCCAATTTAAGCAGTTGCAATTATGGATTTATATGATGTATTGCGGAAACGCCGCACCTATCGCGATTTTTCCGACCGCGAGGTGAGCGACGAGATTCTCCGAAGGGTTATCGGTGCGGCATTCAAAGCGCTGACAAACGACCATCTGCGCCAGCTGGAATTTGTCGTGGTGCGTGGACGGGAGAACATTGCGAAAACGGTTGCCCCGCTTGCCAAGAACATGGCTTCGTTCAGGGAGCTTGTATTCGAGGTTGACGAATCCGGGGACAAAGACAAGATGGCCATGTTTGCCGACGCGCTTCCCAAACAGCAGAAAATGTTGACGAATAGCGGGCTGCTCATCATTCCATTTTTCTGCCAGAAAACGCATCCCCTGCTCAGGCCCGTTGAGCAAAGCTCGCTCAACTACTTTGCATCGGCTTGGTGCGCGGTGGAGAATATGCTGCTTGCGGCCGCAAACGAGGGCCTGGGCGCAGTGTTCCATATCCCCGTGGGCGACGAGGCCGACTGCATAAAGAAAGAGGTCAACGCCCCCGAAGGCTACGAGTTTGCCTGTCTTCTCACAATAGGCTATCCCGCCGAAAACGCTTTTCTTCCAAGGCAGAAGGAAATCAATATCGAGGACAGAATACACGCGAATGTCTGGTGACGGGAAAATGAAACGGAGGGGGGCTGGTCCGGTATGTATATATATTTTCCCATGCGGATTCTGCGGAATTTTCCGGAACATGCAGCCGCTTTCGGCGTACTATCATATTGCCCGCAAAACCGTGGCAATTAAGCCGGCGGAGGCGGAAAAAAGGCATTATGAAAAATTCTAAGTTTTTGGGAATAGTTCTGGCGGCGATCGGGGTGTTGTGTCTCGTCTATCCGATAGTCGCGTCTGTATGGATTGAAATCGTGGTCGGAGCATGCTTTATCGCGGCGTCGTTTTTTACGCTTTTGGGCGTTTCCGCCCGCAGCGGGGCATGGGACAAGGCGTACGGCGTGCTGCTGACGGTTTTGTATCTCGCTGCCGGCGGCCTTATGCTGCTCAACCCGTTTGAGGGAGTGATGATGCTCATGGTTATGCTGGGCCTTGTTTTCACCTTCGAGGGCGTTGCGGCCATCGCGCTCTGGGGGGCGGACAAGGACTCCCCCAACTCCTGGCTGGTACTATTGAACGGCGCGGTGACGGTTGTGCTCGGCGCGCTCGTGCTCTTCAACCTGTCATACGGGATATGGTTTGTCGGGGTGCTCGCGGGCATAGACCTGCTGTTTAGCGGAATTACGCTCATAGCCCGCGGCGCGGAAGCGTGAGATTTTTCCCCTTTTTTCAAACGCGCGCAAGCCCCAACCGGACGGCGCGCGTTTTCATTTGAGGACGGGGAAGCCGAGCTCTCCGAACATCGCGGAGTAGATTTCGGCCTTTTTTTCGAGTTTCATGGGGTAGGCGCGCGACGACGACGGCATTCTGTAAAATTTCAAGTCGCGCCCCGCGAAGTTTATTTTTTCCATCTCCCCCTGTTTCGGGGCGCGGCAGCCCATGGTTTCCGCGGCGGTTTCGGCGGCTTTCGCCCCCGTGCATACGACTGCTTTGCACGCCGGTATTTGCGCTAGAAGCGCGGCGAGGTCGGTTCTTTCGACTATTTCCAGAAAATTGTCGGAGGCGTTGTCTTTCAGGCGGTTTACTGCCGCTGCCGTATCGTAGAGCGCGATGCCCGCATCTTCCAGAAATTCCGCGATTTTGTCTTTGCGGAAGCGTTTTGCGGGGGCGTCCCAAAAGAAGTCGCGTTCGCCGAAAAACGCCAGGCCGAATATGCGCCACATGTCGTTTATGGCGTTTGGGTAGAAGAAGTCCATGCACCATTTTTCGCGCTTTGGCGGAAAGGTGCCGAGCATCAGGGCGCGCGCGGATTTCGGCAGAAACGGATTGAGCGGGTGGGTTTCCATGCGGCGTTTCAACAGCTTTCCGCTCCGGAGTTCAAGAAAAATTGCGGTGCCGCGCGGCGTTCCCCGTTTTCCCGCGCATCGCGTCGGGAGGCCGGCGAACGAATTTCTTGACTAATTCCGCGTTCGCGGCAATTATCCGCATTTTTCCGATTTGCGATATGCAGCCCGACAAACAGTCAATGGAGCGCCTTTGCGCCGCCGCAGGCGATCTGTACGCGCGGCGTTTCAACCAGCTCGGATACCCTTTCGACCAGGAGTCCGGGCTTTCCGAATTTTACGAATGGCTCGCGGGGACGGGGCTCGGCGGCGTGACCCTCATAAATGTGGGCGACCCCTACAAAACCGATTGGGACATGCTCAACACCGACGAGTTCGAGCGCGAGTGCGTCGATTTTCTCGCCGGCGCGTACGGATTCGGGGACGACCATTGGGGCGTAATTTCCAACGGGGGAACCGACGGGAACATGCACGGCATATATTTCGGTAGGAAGGCTCTCGCCGAAGTTTCGGACATTCCTCCGGTTTTGTACGTCTCCGAAGAGGCGCACTACTCGCTCAAAAAAATCGGCGACATCCAAAATATAGAGACGCGCGCGATACGCGCGAAAGAGATGGGCGAAATGGACGTCTCCGATTTCGCGGACAAGCTCGACCCGTCTCGTCCGGCGATTGTCGCGATAGCAATCGGCGGGACTTTCAAGGGCGCCATAGACGACCAGAAGGCTATTGAGGAGGTTTTGCGCGCGGCGAAACCCGTTGCGGTGTACAGGCATCTGGACGTCGCGCTCTTCGGGGGGTATCTGCCGTTTCTGGACGACCCCGCGGCGCGGGAAATCGTTGACGCCTCAAAGACCGGCTTCGACTCCCTCGCGGTGTCCGGGCACAAATTCTTTTCGCTCAACGAGCCCGCAGGAGTTTTCATATGCCGCAGAAAAGTCCTCGAAAGCGTCCGCGGCAGTCCGGTGCCGTACCTCAACGGGACGGTTCCGACCATAAGCTGTTCGCGCAGCGGGCTCGACGCGCTCAAACTGTTTTGGCGCATAAAGTCGCTCGGCGCCGAAGGGCTGCGCAGACAGGCGGGGCGCGCCCTCGAAATGGCGGATCTCCTGCTCTCCGAACTTTCCAAGGCGGGGATTCGCGCATATAAAAACCCCTATTCCAACACGGTTTTCTTCGACCGCCCGTCCGCGCGCGCGGTGAAGAAGTACGCGCTTGCCTGTGGGGAGTACGCCGGTTTCGGAAAGCTGGCGCACATAGTAACTATGCAGTATTTCACTCCGGAGCTGATACGCTCGATAGTTTCGGACATCGCGGAGGACCGGCCGTGAACTTGGCTTTGCGCAGGGGCGACAGGGCGGTGCCGCCGGAAGAGGCAAAAAAGATTTTCGAGTCCGCCGAATACGGGTTTTTGTCGCTCGTCTCCGACGACGAGTATCCCTATGCCGTGCCGGTGAGCTTCGCGATAGCCGGAAAATCGGCGTACATTCACTGCGCGCCCGAGGGCAGAAAAATCGACATGATTTTGCGCAACCCGCGCGCGAGCCTCTGCGCGGTCTCACGCGCCGAGACCGTCCCCGAAAAATTTACGGTGCGCTACGATAGCGCCGTCGCCTTCGGCAGGATAACGGTTTGTTCCGACGCCGGCGAAAAGCGCCTCGGCCTGCGCGCGATAGCCGAAAAGTACTGTCCGAAGCTTGCCGCCGAGGCCGAAGTATACATTGAAAGCGCGCTTTCGCGCACCGCCGTCCTGCGCTTCGATTTCGAGGGAATTTCCGGCAAGCGCAATCCCGTTCCCGACAATTTGCACGGAAAATGAAAAGAAAGACCGCAAAAACAGCAGCAATCCTATTCTCGATAATTCCCGCCGCGCTCTTCGCGCAGGCCCAAAACTCCGCGGAAGATTCCGGCGGGGCGGAGGAGGGCGGTGTCAAGACCCTCGACGCGTACGAGGTGACCGCCCTGCGCTTCGCGGACTCCATATTCGACGTTCCCGCCAGCACGCAGAACATATCGTCCGATACGATGGAAAAGAGCGGACTCGTCTCCGTCCCCGACGTATTGCGCAGGTATGCCGACGTCAACGTGCGCAATACGGGGTCGAGCCCGTTTACCGCGGAGCTTTCCATGCGCGGATTCGGCGAGAACAGCGGCCAACGCGTCATGGTTATAGTCGACGGGCAGAGGCTCAACACGCTCGACCTCTCTTTTATAAATTGGGCGCAGCTGCCGCTCGAAAACATCGAAAACATCGAGGTCATGCGCGGCCCGCAGACCGCCGCCTACGGAAATTACGCCGAGAGCGGGGTGGTTAAAATCACGACAAAGCGCTGGAACCAGCCTGATACCGCGAAGATCGGAGGGTTTTTCGGAACCTATGGCGAGTACCAGGGGTACGCGCGCGCTTCGCATTCAGACAGCGACTACTACGCTTCCGCTTCCGCCAACTACTACCACAACAGCGGCTACGTGGACAATTCTCTCAACTGGAACAAAAACGCCGCCGTAGCCGCCGGCGCAAAGCTCGACGGGCAGAACGACATCACGTTTTCCGCGAGCGGCGGCGACGAGTTCCTGCGCTGGGCCAACCCGCTTTCGTCATACTCCGAGATGATGCGCGACCCGACCTCCAATTCGGGCGTTTCGAGCGAAAACAACCTCAACTTCGCGACCGTAGCAGCCGCGCTCGAAAATTCATCTTCTTTCGGCGAGGGCGCAATCCAGATGGGCGCCAATATGCGCGAGGTCGACACTCTCTTCCCGTCTTCGTGGGGGGACACGTCTAACAGCGTCGTGCTGTGGACGGCGTCGTTTACGCCGCGCTACCGCGTCCTGCTCGGATCGGAAGACGAGAGCTTCGCCGAGGGCGGCGTGGACTTCTACTACGACAACATGTCGTCTAAGCGCTATTCCGACGGCGGGTATTCCAATAAAATAGGCTCCACCGACATTGAGCGCGTCACGGTCGCCCCGTGGTTCGGCGGTAGGCTTGCGGTGGACGACGTGTTTTCGGTGACGGCCGCGGGAAGGTACGAAACCGCCTTGAACTATGTAGACCACTATTCCGCCGCTCCCTACGACGAGAGCAAAAATTTCGGGGGATTCGCGGGGCAGATAGGCTTTAACGCCAAGCTCGACGAGACTTGCAGCGTCTATTTCAGGTTCGACCAGATTTACAGGTATCCGGCTATCGACGAAATGGCGTCGTACTGGGGGTACGCCACCGACGCCTTCAACCCCCTCATCGACCCCGAGCGCGGGCAGAACTACGAAATCGGCGTCAACTTTGCCAGCGGCCCGTGGAGGGCGAACGCCAGCCTGTTTTTCATGCACCTCGACAACGAGATAATGCTCAACCCCGCAACTTATGCCTCCGAAAACATCGGCTCGACGGACAGGTTCGGCGCGGACGTGCGGCTTGCATACGAGCTCGAGCATTTCGGCGCGTCCACGGCGTGGGCGTTCGTATCCGCCAAATTCGACGGCGGAGAATACGGCGGCAGCCGCGTGCCGCTCGTCCCCGCGATAGTCTCCACCACGCGCGCGTGGGTTCGGCCGGTTGAATTTTTGGAGCTCGCCGTGGAATACGAGTGGGCGAGCGGCCAGTACATGGGCAGCGACTTCGCCAATTCGCAGGAAAAAATGCCCGCCGTCTGGACTCTGAATTTCGTCGCGAACTTTTTCATAACCGAAAACGTCCGCGCCTTCGCCGCCTTCAACAATGTCACCGACGAAATCTACGCCTCATACGCCGTCCACTCCGCCTACGGCGATTCGTGGTATCCCGCGCTCGGCAGAAATGTAAGAGTGGGTGTGGAATTCAAATTCTAATCCCCCTAAGGGCGCGTGAAAAGGGGGTTGATGCTCCGTTAGTAAAGCCGCCGAGACCGCTCG
>ERZ1673738.498-NODE-498-length-70118-cov-14.033341_pt1 | contig 70118 bp, 57 predicted proteins | sample MGYA00580198_ERZ1673738 | MGnify/ENA primary metagenome ERZ1673738 (study PRJEB41218, sample SAMN15661784) | gut metagenome | host: Homo sapiens | place: Canada: London | collected 2015-08-20/2019-03-30 | study: EMG produced TPA metagenomics assembly of... | reverse complement strand
CCATGAAAGGTTCGTACACGCTTCCGGAGTTCGTTCCGAAAAACCAAGGGCTCCCCGATTTGGCGTAATGATTTTGGATGCGGGGCGAGTATAAGAAAACTTTTAAGGGCGCGTGGCGTATTTAACATACGCGAGCGGTCTTAAAAGCTTTCTTAACGGAGCCCCGCGCCAAAATCATTACGCCAAATCACGGGCGGGGAGACCGGCAGACTTCATCGCGTTCTTTGCCTGTTGTATGCTGTACGTCCCGAAATGGAAAATCGACGCAGCCAAAACCGCGCTCGCCCCGCCGAGCTTTACGGCGTCCACGAGGTGCTGCAAATTGCCCGCCCCTCCCGAGGCGATTACGGGAATGGTCACGGCGTCGCTTACGGCTTTTGTGAGGGCGATATCGTAGCCGTCTTTTGTTCCGTCGCAGTCCATTGATGTAAGGAGGATTTCGCCCGCGCCGCGACGCTGCATTTCCCGCGCCCATTCCACGGCGTCGAGCGGGGTCTTGTTGCGGCCGCCGTGCGTGTAGACCTTCCAGCCGTCGCCGTCGCGCTTTGCGTCTATGGCCACGACAATGCACTGGTTGCCGAATTTGGCGGAAGCGGCGGATACGAGCTCCGGGTCGGCCACGGCGGAGGTGTTGAGGGAAACCTTGTCCGCGCCCGCGCCGAGCATCAGCCTGATGTCTTCGAGCGTGCGGAGGCCGCCGCCGACAGTGAGGGGCATAAAGCATTCGCCCGCAGTGCGCTCCACCACGTCGCGCATTATGGCGCGGTTGTCGCTAGAAGCCGTGATGTCGAGAAACACGAGCTCGTCCGCGCCCTGGCGCTCATAGGCTTTCGCCTGCTCGACGGGGTCGCCGGCATCTACGAGATTGACGAAGTTAACGCCTTTGACAACGCGCCCGTCGCGCACGTCGAGGCACGGGATTATTCTTACGCTCAGCATTTTTCAGAGTGGGAAGCTAAGGTTGAGTTCGAGCCTTTCCGACGGGCGCAGCACAAAGGTTTCTCCGCCGTCGCTCGGGATTTCGTCGTTTTTAAGGACGGAAAATTCTATCGGGGCGTCTGCATCGGCGAACACATGGCGCCATTTGCCGATTTCGACATACTCCATGGCGACCCCCCTGTCGGGCGAAAGCCCGCCGCCGGAACCGCGCAGGTAGGGCTTGTTGCCGATTCCGATGAGCGCGTTCACCGTCACGGAAGCTTCGCCCTTTGCGGGTTTCTGGGCCCTCGCCGGAATTTCGGGAAGCTCGAAGAGCGTCGGGGATTCCGGCTCCGCGCTTTGGGATTCGCCCGGGGCCAAAGGCGAATCCTGAGATTCAAAAAAACCGGTTTCTCCCTCCGGTTTTTGCGCTTCCGGCCCGACAGCGGGCTCTCCGCCCGACGGTAAAACGGAAGTTTCGGAAAGCTGCGCGGGAATTTCGGGAAAATCCGGGTCGGGAGGGAAACCGTCCGCACCGGAAGCTATGCCGTCGGCGATTTTCTCGAACTCGCGCCTCACGGAGTCGACCGTAGCGGGCTCCGGCTCAACCGAAGGGGCGCGCCCTTCGGAGGGCGCGGGTTCAGGCTTGGATATTGAGATGAATTTTTCGACAGAACCCTTTGAATTTTCGGAGGCCGCGAGCGCGCGGGAGAGCATTCCGTCGGCGCGCGCGGCAAAAGGCGCTGACGGCGGTTCACCGAAAGTTTCGCCGTCCCCGCCGTCCGCGGGCTCATCGCGCGGGCCGGATTTTTCGGCAAAGGCGGCCGCTGCGCCCTCTACCTCTTCGAGGCGCGATTTCAGCGAGAAAATTTCGTCGGCGAGCGAATCGGAAGACTCCGGAAGCAAGTCCTTCAATATGGCTACGTCGGAGCAGAGTTCGGCGACTATTTTGTCGGAATCCTTCTGCGAGCTCCGGCAGGCTTCGATTTCAGCCGCTGCGGAATCGAGGGACTCGCCGAGCTGCGACAGTTTTTCCTTCACGGCGGCGCGCACGTCGGAGGCGAGCTTTGCGAGCTCGTCGCGAGAGGCGAGGGACGGGATTTTTTCCGCCGCCTCCGCCGCGGCCTGCAAACGCTCCGGAAGCGGCTCCATGCGCTCCTCTATATCCGCAATCATCATGCGCAGGGCGGCGAGCTCGTCGAAAATTATCCGCAGGTCGTCTTGGACTTTCGCGTCGGCGGCGGCCTTTTCATCGCGCGCGGCGTCTTTGAGCGACATATAGTACGGCGCAAGGCACAGCAGCAGCCCGCCGAGCACCATCAGCGCGCACCAGAATACGGCGGACGCCGAGAGCGGCTCTCCCGTATAGATATTGGGGAGCGCCACGGCGAATACCGCGGCGAACATCAGCGCGTCGGCAACGTAAACGGGCCACGCTGGAATTTTCGGCGAACTTTTCATAAGAGCTTTTTATTTGCGCAAATCGAGGTAGCCGACTTTTCTGCGGACTTTCGACATCGTGCGGTTGACGCGCCGCTGCGCCCTCTCAGTGCCCGCGCGCAGGGCGTCCTCGACGGCGGACTTGTCGGCGCATATCTCGGCATAGCGGCGGCGGACGGGTTCAAGGGCGGCGATCACGACGTCCGCGACGGCCTTTTTGAAATCCCCGTATCCCCTGCCCCCAAATTCGGACTCGATGGACTCCATTGAGCGCCCCGAGAGCGAGCCCATAATCTGCATGAGGTTCGAGACGCCGGGCTTGTCCTTGGAGCAGCGCACTCCGCCATCGGAGTCCGTCACCGCCGACATTATCTTTTTGCGCAGAATATCGGGAGAGTCGGTTATATAAAGGGTGCCGTTCTGGTTGGGGTCGGACTTCGACATCTTGGAGTCGGGCGACTGCAAAGACATCACGCGCGCGCCCGCCTTGGGTATAAACGGCTCGGGCATTGTGAAAGTCGGCGAAAAGGCGTTGTTGAACTTTTGGGCGAGGTCGCGGGTGAGCTCGATATGCTGCTTCTGGTCCTCGCCGACGGGAACGAGGTCGGCGTTGTATATAAGAATGTCGCTCGCCATCAAAACGGGATAGTAGAGCAGCCCCGAATTCAGCGCATCGCTGTGCTTGCGCGCCTTGTCTTTGTACTGCGTCATGCGCTCGAGCGCTCCGAGCGGGCAGAGGCAACCGAGTATCCACGCCAGATCCGCATGCCCGTACACCCCGCTCTGGACGAAGAGGCTGCACTTTTGCGGGTCGAGCCCGCACGCCATGTATTGGGCGGCGCAATCGTACACGTTTTTGCGAAGCTCCGCGGGGACATACGGAATGGTCATGGCGTGCATGTCCGCTATGCCGAAATAGCATTCGTAGTCTTCGGACATTTCGGCCCAGTTCTTCACCGCGCCGAGATAGTTGCCGAGATGCAGCCTGCCGGTCGGCTGCGCGGCGGTGAGCACCACTTTTTTATTTTGCGATTCTTCGTTCATTTACGGGACGCGATTTTTGCGCCGGCGGGCGTTGCGGGCAACACAAAAAACCGCTCCGGGCGCAAAAAAAACGCGGGGGATTCCGCTCTCCCCCGCGCCGGATTCCAACGCGAATCCTCCGTGCGTCCCGCGCCCCGCAAGCGGTCCGGTCAACGCCCCGCCCTTCCGCGAAGCGCGAAAACGAGCGCAAACGCCCCGAGCGCGGCGGCGAATGCGGCGGGTTCGGGAACGGCCAGCACAAGTTCGTTGAGATTGAGATCGGCATTCCACTCAAACGACCACTTGCCGGACAGGATCCCGCCGTCGCCGTCGTAGGCGGTGAGTGTGACATAAGTATCCGCCGCCGGAATGTACAGGCGGTTGTCCTCAATCCAATAATCGGAATTGGCTATGAAAAACGAGCCGTTCGAGTAGTCGTGAAACACGGCCTCTATATTTTCAGCCTGATATACGTTATTGTTGTCTTTCGTGGAAAAATTTTTTATCATCAGCCGAGAGCCGCCGGATATTGAAAATTCCATTACACTGTTGGCGTTAACTTCCAGATTTTGTATTATATTGTCCGCAAAAACGTTCATTTTTACAGTCGTGCCGGCATCCGAATCCATCGAAATGACGCGCAGATTTTCCAGCAGATTTTCCCCGCGGATATCCAGAGTCGTCTCTCCCGACGAGACCCTCAATTTCGGAGCGGAAATCCCGCCGCCGTAAATGTTCCAAACGCCGTTTTGCGCGTAAAGGTGCATTGCGCCGCTGTCAAACGAGCCGTTTTCGCGAACCGTCAAATTGTCCACCCTGAAATAGGAATTGACACCCGCCGAAGGAATCACGGACACCGACCCCGCGAGATCCATATTGCCAATATTCACCGAAACTCCCCAATACGACGGGATATACCCCGTAAAGGTCAAGGCTCCCATTTCGCCGACATTCACGCTTCCGGATCCGACGACAACCGGCGACCATGCAGGGGTAAAAGAATTCGGGGAATTGACAATCAGCGTTCCGGCGGAATCATTTGAACCTATGTTTACGACGCCGTTATTCGTCAGGGTAGGCCAGTTGTTTTGCCCGTACGTGACGGTCAATATACCCCCTCCGCGAATGTTCAGTACCCCGCTTTCGCCTATCTGGTAGGTGCCGCCCCATGGATTGCCGACGCTCTCGGAACCGGTCAGGTCGTATTCCCCGCCCAGCGGCGAATCGGGAATGGCAAAGGCGAATTTTGACGAAGCAAAAACCGCCGCTGCAATAGAGATTAAACGAAAGAAAAAGAAGATATTGATTTTCATAATAATTCGGAAAGTAGGCGGAAGCGCTAACAATGTCAAGAGTTTTGAGAAATTTTAAACGCTCTTCCTCCAACGGACGCAGACGCGGAAACGGACATCCTGTCTCATTTGCCTTTCCCGTTTGCGTGCATTCGCGTTTTTTTTAATTTCAGCCGCAAATTGGCCTCTGCCGGAAAAGTCGGCACTATGCGCAATGGGCGCCCAGCCTTGTCCGCCGTCCACATGCGCAAACCGCAATGCGAAAAGTTTTTTCCGCGCGCCGCAATGGCGGAGGTTGTACCCCCGCCCCATTGCCCGTAAAAATAAAAAAGCTCCGGAATAAACCGGAGCTTTTATAAATTAAGTATATTATAATGCCAAACGGACTACTTTCTCTTCCGCCGCAAGGCAAACACCAGCGCGAGCGCGCCCAATACCGCGGCAACCGCGGCGGGTTCGGGGACGGTCAGCACAAGCATGCCGCCGGCCGCGCCGTCCCATTCGTAGGACCATTCGCCTTCCAAAAGGTTTCCATTGCCGTCGTAGGCCTCCAAATCTACATATGTGTCCACCGAAGGAATGTAGAGCCGGCTATCCTCCACCGACAAGTTTGGATCCTTTATCAGAAAGGCGTCGGCGCGGTAATCGTAAAACACTATCTTAGCGCCTGTCACGCCGCTTGCGCCGTTCTTCGTGGTAAGATTCACTAACGTCAGCGTAGCGCCGTCTTCCACCGCGAGCCCGAGAACCGCGTCAGCGTTAAGTTCCAGGGAGCTCAGGGAGTTGTCGGCGGACACATTCATTCTGCAATTCACATTTACTCCGTCAAAGGAAATCTTGGGAAGATTCCCCAAAACGTTTTCCGCGTGCAGATTGAACGTCATGGAACCGGAATTCACGCGCACTTTACCGACGGACAAACCGCTCGAATGCAAATCCCACACGCCGCCGTCAACCGTTCGAATACTCAGCTCGGATTCAAGAATCCCGTCGTCGCTAACGGAGAGATTCTTTATGCCAAAATACGAGTTATTCGACGTATCGCTCATTATCGAAACCATACCGCCGTTTACGTTCAGGGTATTTATATTGGAGATGGCGTCCCACTTGGAAAGGTATACTCCGCCGAAAGTAAAAGAGCCCATCTTCCCGACATTTACGGTTCCGCTGAAATCTACGGGGCATTGCCAATTTCCGGAAGGCAAAGTTTTCCCGATCATGTAGAGCGAGCCGGCTTCCGTTCCGGAACCTATGTTAATCGTCCCCGAACCCTTCAAAAGCCTTATGTTAGAACCTTCGTATTCCCAGTTGACCTGCGCAAGATCGCCGAGTATGTTCCACACGCCTCCGGAACTTATCTCCAAACTCCATGATTGGCCGGCAACGGTTTCGTTCGTCGAAGTGGTAAATTCCCCGGCCAACGGAGATGTCGGGAGTTCCGCCATCAGCGGCGCCGTTGCGGCAAAAGACAAAAACGCCGCGGAGAATGAAAAATTGAAAAAGAAACGTTTAATTTTCATAATAATCGGGAAACTAGACGAGAGTGTCGCAAATGTCAAGTTTTATTGCGTTTTTAATTAACTATTTGAAACCGGCATATTTCTCTCCATTTCCCATCTCCTTCCTCCGCAAACGCAGCTTTCCGCCTCCGCAGTCCCGCCCCGTCGCGCAAAGCAATGCCGGAATTGCCTTCCAATGCCCGCAAAAAATAAAAAAAACTCCGGAAGAAACCGGAGCTTTTATAAGTTAAGTATATTATAATGCCAAACGGACTACTTTCTTTTCCGCCGCAAGGCAAACGCCAGCGCGAGCGCACCCAACATCGCGGCGGCAACGGCGGGTTCAGGGACGGCGTTCAGCACGAGCCTTCCCGCCTCGCCGTCCCAGTCGTAGAGCCATTCGCCCTCCAAAAGGTTGCCCTCGCCGTCGTAGGCTGTCAACGTCACGTAGGTGTCGACCGAGGGAATATAGAGACGATTGCCCTCCACCCAGATTTCCGAATCTCCCAAAATGAACGCGTCCGCGCGATAGTCGTAAAACACGATTTCCGCGCCGGCAACCCCCGAAACTCTATTCTTTTTCGTGAGATTCCCCACCGTCAGGGCCGCTCCGTCAGCTATCGAAAGTTCGAGAACGGAATCGGCGTTAAATTCCAAAACCTCAAAAGAGTTTTCGGCATATGCGTTTATCCTGAAATTGGTTCCGGTACCTGTGTCAAAGGAAATTTTATGGACATTGTCCAACGCATTTTCCGCGCGCAGATTCAACGTGAAACTTCCGCCGTCCACGCGCAGCAGATGGGTGGACATTCCTCCGGAACGAAGGTCGTAAACGCCGCCGTCCATAGTCTGCATGCAGATGGCGCTTTCAAACGTTCCGCCATCGTAAAGGGTGAGGTTTTTTCACGCAGAAAAACGAATTATTGGAACTCGGCGACATTACGGATACCGTTCCCTTTACATTGAGCGTTCCGAATAAGAAAATGCTGTGCCACCCCGAGGGGAAATCCCCCCGAAATCGAAATATCACCCTTCGCGCCGACGTTTACGGTTCCGGTAAATTTCACGATGCTATCCCATCCGTCGGGTTCGACGGATCCGGTGCTGGTCACGACCATTCTGCCGGCCTCGGTGTCGGAGCCTATATTTATAGTTCCGCCGCCCGTAAGGGTAGGATAATTGTTGTGGATATACATTACGGTAAACGTCGCGCCGTCGCCCAAAACATTCAAGACGCCCTCCGGCCGGATTTCATACTCCCGCCACCAGTCGCCGTGAAGGGTCTCGCTTCCCGTAATCGTATACGCCTCGCCGAGGGGAGAAGGCGGGAGCTCCGCATTTGCCGCCTGAATTGAGGCTACGATAAAAAACGCGGCGGCGGCCGAACGGAAACGTGAAGATAAAGCGGAATTGATTTTCATAATAATTCGGAAAGTAGGCGGGAGCGTTAGCAATGTTAAGATTTTTGAGCAATTTTTTAATAAAGTTCTTCCAAACGCCTCCGCACGCCGGATTTTCAACCCCTCTGCGCGCATTTTTCCCCCGATTTTAATAGCAAACCCGCATTTTCGCCGCCCGCGCGCCCATTTTTTCCGGCAGACGATAAAAATTCCCGAACAAAATATCTGCCCGCCGCCGTTTGCCGACGCGCAACGCCGGAGATTTCCCCGCCCGCCATTGCAAAAAAAACGCTCCGGCGCAAACCGGAGCGTTTTCGGGAAAAGCCAATTTCAAACACGGGCAGATTAGTCTCTTCTCCGCCGCGCGGCAAATGCCAGCGAGAGCGCGCCCAATACCGCGGCGGCAACCTCGGGCTCCGGAACGGCGTTTAGCACAAGCCTGCCACTCTCGCCGTTCCAATCATAAAACCATTCGCCCTCCAAAAGGTTGCCCTCGCCGTCGTAGGCTGTCAACGTCACGTAGGTGTCGACAGAAGGAATATAAAGCTTGCTATCCTCAACCCAAAGATCGGAATCGCCGAACAACACTGCGTCCGCGCTGTAATCGTAAAATATAAATTCCACGCCGGTTCTCTTTTGAGCCGAGTTTTTGGCAGCCAACTTTTCGATTTTTAATACCGCGCCGTCCGCGACTTCGATCCCGATAACCGCCTTATCGTTTAGCTCGAATGTCCCAATCGTATTGTCGGCGGACACATTTAATTTTATGTTTGTGCCGGTATTTTCGTCGACGGAAATATTAGGCAGATTGTTCAGGACATTTTCCGAGCGAAGATTGAGCGTAAAATCCCCACTCGTGACGCGCAGCTTGCGTGAAGACACCCCCTGCGAATGCAAATCCCATACTCCCCCTTTGTCGGTTTGCAGATCCAGCACGCTGTCAAAGGTTCCGCCATCTCGAATCGAAAGATTTTTTACGCAAAAGTACGAATGGTTTTCAGTCTCCGACATTACTGAAACCATGCCTCCGTTTATGTTCAATGTGTCTATAAATTCCAACCTGCCCCAGCGCGAAATGTACGACCCACCAAACGATAAGGAGCCCATCTTATTGACGTTAATCGCACCGTTAAAATTCACTATCATGTTCCAATGCGAATCCGGATTCGGAGGATTCGATCCCATAATGTACAGCGCCCCACTCTGCGTGTCCGATCCCAAATTGATCGTTCCCGCGCCGGTGAGAATATTGTTGTGGCTGTTCTCGTATTCCCAATTCACCTGCGCCATGTCGCCCACTATGTTCCACACGCCGGCGGAACCGATTTCCAAAGTCCACCACCAGTTGGCAGGAATCGTTTCGTTGGTGGTCGTGGTGTATTCCTCGTTTAACGGTCTGGGGGGAAGCTGGGTTTCCTGCGCGCATACGCGCGCAATGCCTGAAAAAAAGGCGGCTGCGGCAAGCGGCGCAATTAGGGCGAGGGAATATGCTTTATTAATTATCTTCATAATAATTCGGGAAATAAAATGATAAAGTTAACAATGTCAAGGTTTTTAGCAATCAACTCCTTCTATCTCCAATTTTCCACCCCAATCCCCCGCTAACCGCCCCGTCTTGCTTTCCCCAACCCCCGTCGTCCCCACCCCAACAATAAAAAATTTGAAATCCCGGCAAAACCTGCGATATTTCTTGAATGAAAAAAATAATCGGAGCGCTTTTTGATTGGGACGGCGTCGTCGCGGACTCGGGCGCCGCGCACGAGGCGAGCTGGAAGGAGCTCGCCAAGCTCAACGGTCTTCTCCTGCCAGAAGGGTTTTTCAAATCGACTTTCGGCAAGCGCAATCTCGAAATCATAATGGACATTCTGCGCTGGACGCCCGACCCCTCCGAGGCGCAGAGGCTCTCCGACCAAAAGGAGGAAATCTACCGCGCGGGAATCGCAAAAAACGGGCTTCCGACAATCCGCGGGGCGGTCGCATTCGTCCGCGCGCTGAAATCCGCCGGCATACCGCGCGCAGTGGGTTCGTCCACCCCGCGCGAAAACCTCGAACAGGCGCTCAAAGCCCTCGGGATGGAGGGCGACTTCGACGCGCTCGTCACCTCCGAGGACGTGGAGCGCGGCAAACCCGCGCCGGACGTGTACATAAAGGCCGCCTGCCGCCTCGGGCTCGACCCGCGCGAATGCGCCGTATTCGAGGACTCCCTCGCGGGGATAGTCGCGGCGGCGCGCGCGGGGGCGAAAAAAATCGCCCTGTCAACCACCAACCCGAAAGGCTTCTGGGAGGCGCGCGAAAACCCCGAGGAGAAACCGGACCTCGCAATCCCGGACTTCTCCGACTTTTCTCCGGAAAACCTGCGCAAAATATTCGCCGCCTGACGCCGCCAGATGGAGGAAAAACTCTTCAAGCTCGCGAGCAAATACGCCCCCTCCGGAGACCAGCCGCAGGCGATAGACAAGCTGTGCGCGTCGATAGGCGCGGGGGCAAAATACACGACGCTCGTCGGCGTGACGGGCTCCGGCAAGACGTTTACGATGGCGAACGTCGTCGCGCGCATGAACCGGCCGGCGCTCGTTATATCGCACAACAAGACGCTCGCCGCCCAGCTCTACGCCGAATTCAAAGAGTTCTTTCCCGAAAACGCGGTGGAGTATTTCGTAAGCTATTACGACTATTACCAGCCGGAGGCATACATTCCGCAGACCGACACTTACATAGAAAAAGACTCCTCCGTAAACGACGAGATCGAAAAGCTGCGCATATCGGCGGCGGGTTCGCTCGTCTCGCGCCGCGACGTGATAGTGATAGCGACCGTCTCATGCATATACGGGCTGGGCTCGCCGGACGACTTCCGAAAGATGATGGTGCCGCTGCGCCCGGGGCTTGCGATGAAGCGCGGCGAGCTCGTCGAGAGAATGGCCGACATCCACTATTCCCGCAACGACACGGCCTTCGAGCGCGGGCACTTCCGAGTCAGGGGCGACGTGGTGGACGTGTTCCCCGCGTACCTCGACACCGCGCTGAGGATAGAGTTCTTCGGCGACGAAATCGACGCACTTAAAAAGATCGACCCCGTAACGGGGACGCCCCAAGGCAGGCTCGACAGGTTTGACCTCTACCCCGCCTCGGGATTCGTCACGCCCAAAGAGAGCATAGCAGCGGCGATCCCCAACATACGCGCGGAGCTCGAGGAGCGCGTTGCGGAATTCGAGCGGCAAAACAAGCTCATAGAGGCGCAGCGCATAAGAATGCGCACCGAGCAGGACATCGACATGCTCGCCGAGACGGGTTTTTGCACCGGCATTGAAAACTATTCGCGCCATCTGGCGGGGCGCCCCGCGGGCTCGCGCCCGTGGTGCCTGCTCGACTTCTTTCCCAAAGACGCGATCCTATTCATCGACGAAAGCCATGTCACCTACCCGCAAATCCGCGGCATGTACAACGGCGACAGGGCGCGCAAAGAGCGGCTTATCGAATACGGGTTCAGGCTGCCGAGCGCGCTCGACAACAGGCCGCTGCGCCCTAACGAATTCGACTCCCTCACGGGGCAGACGGTATTCGTATCCGCCACACCTTCCCCCTTCGAGCTCTCCGTGAGCGACGCCGTCGCCGAGCAGATAATCCGCCCAACCGGCCTGCTCGACCCCGAAATGATAGTCCGTCCGATCGCAGGGCAGGTGGAGGACTGCGCCGCGGAAATCAAGGCCGCCGCCGAAAGGGGCGAAAGGGTGTTCGTCACCACCCTTACAAAGCGCATGAGCGAGGAAATTTCCGACTTCCTGCGCGAGAGCGGCGTGCGCATAGAATACCTGCACTCCGACATCGACGCGATAGAGCGCGTGGAAATCCTGCGGCGGCTTCGCTCGGGCGACTTCGACGCCCTCGTGGGCGTCAACCTCCTGCGCGAGGGGCTCGACATTCCGGAAGTCTCGCTCGTCTGCATACTCGACGCCGACAAGGAGGGCTTCCTGCGCTCCGCCACAAGCCTGATCCAGACGGCGGGGCGCGCCGCGCGCCACGAGAGCGGGCGCGTGATACTCTACGCCGACAACATGACGGGTTCGCTCAAATCCGCGCTGGAAACGTGCGGGCGGCGCAGGCAAATCCAAAGGGAGTTCAACGAGCTCCACAAAATAACGCCTCACAGCGTGACGAAACCGATACAGCCGTCGCTTGTAAAGCGCTCCGAGGCGAAAATCGACGTCTCCAAAAAGTCGAAGGGCGAGCTCGAAAAAATCATCGCGGATCTCAACGACGAAATGCTGGAAGCCGCCGACAGGCTCGAGTTCGAGCGCGCCGCCCTCCTGAGGGACCAGATAAAATTCCTGCGCTCAAAGCGGGCTCATTAGATTTTCGGGCGATTTTTCAGCCCCTTAAAAAAACCAGCCCCGCGCGCCGCAGCCGGCGGGGGGCGCGTTTTGCGCTTGCAATAGCCCGCGCCTTTGAAAAAATTACATGAATATGAAGAGGCTTTTTATAATACTGGCCGCGTTTGCCGCAGCCGCGCTGCCGGCGACCGAAAAATTCGACCTGCAAAAGAAAACCGAGGCCGCCCAAAAGGGGGACGCCGAGGCGCAGAATGAAATAGGCGAATACTACGCCGACGGCGGCGGCGGGGACTTCGCCCCGAACTACGAACTCGCCGTGATGTGGTGGGAAACCGCCGCAAAAAACGGCAGCACCAAGGCGCTCACAAACCTCGGGGCGGCGCTCTTCGGCGGCAACGGGGTGCTCACCGACGTGCCGAGGGCCGTGAAAATCTGGAACGAGGCCGCCAAGCGCGGCGACCCCGACGCCCAATTCTTCCTCGGGACGGCGTACTGCAACGGCAAGGGAGTGCTGCGCGACGTGCAGACGGCCGTATTCTGGTGGGAGCGCTCCGCCAGGCAGGGCAACCACCGCGCGCAAAACAACCTCGCGTTCGCCTACGCGCGCGGCGAGGGGGTTTCCCGCGACCTCAAAAGGGCGTTCGAGCTTTGGAAGGCCGCCGCCGAAAAGGGGAACCTCGTTGCGCAAACCTACCTCGGGCTCTGCTACTTCACAGGAGACGGAACCGAGGTCGACCAGAAAAAGGCAGTGGCGATATGGACGAGCGCCGCGGAACACGGAAGCGTGGAATCGATGCGGTATCTTGGAATAGCCTATGCGTCCGGCAGAGGAATAAGGCAGGATAAAAACGCCGCCCTGCAATGCTTCATCCGCGCGGCGCAGCTCGGCGACGAGGAATCTCGCAAGGCCGCCGACAAGCTGCGGCTGGACTTGTCATCGGAAAAGGCGGAAAAAAATTCCGGCTCCAAATAGACAAGCCGCCGCGCGACGGAATCGTTTCTCGGCGGTTTTCCGCGTCGCGCAAACGCAATCCACTTCAACGCAAAAAGTAAAACGCATATGATTGGGAAAATTGCTATACTCGCATTGGCAACGTGCGCGCTCTCGCTGGGCGCGGCGGAAACTGAAAACTGGAACTTCGGCTGGAAGTTTTATTACGGGAAAAATCCGGACGCTTTCAAGAGGGACTTCGACGACTCCTCATGGAGAAAGCTCGACCTGCCGCACGACTACCAGATAGAACAGCCCTGGGCGGTTCCGTCCGAAGAGGAAATCAAAAAGAACGGCGGAGAGCTCAAAAACAGGGGGTTCAAACCCTATGGGGAAGGATGGTACCGCAAGGAGTTCCGCGCAGATCCCGAATGGAGGGGGAAGCGGGTGATACTCGACTTTGAAGGCGTCATGACGGTCTCCGACGTCTACGTAAACGGGCAAAAGGCGGCCTCCAACGAATACGGATACTCCGGATACGAGGCGGACATATCGAAATTTCTCGACTACGGCGGCCAAAATGTCGTGGCGGTATACTCCCGTGTCATGGGAGGGTCGAGATGGTACACCGGCGGCGGAATTTTCAGGGACGTGAAGCTCTCTATAAAAAATCCGGTGGCGGTAGCCCGCCACGGTCTGTATATAACGACTCCGAAAGTCGGCGAAAAATCCGCGGCAGCTCGCGTCTTGGCGGAAGTCGAAAACGCCCTCGGTTCTCCGCGCAAAGTTTCGGTGAGGGCGGCGGTATTCGGGCTGGACGGCGCGGAAATCGCATCGGCGGAAAGGGAAATAGATATTCCGGCAAACTCCGCCTCGACCGCCGAGTTTGAATTTGAAATAAAAAACCCGTCGCTGTGGTCGCCGGAAAATCCCGCGCTCTACTCGGCGGCCGCCGAAGTGAAAAGCGGCGGGAAGCTCCTCGACGCCCAAAGGGAAAATTTCGGCATAAGGAAAATAGAATTCACGCCGGAACGGGGCTTTCTGCTGAACGGCAAAAAAACCTTATTGAAAGGCGTCAACCTGCACCACGACCTCGGAGCGCTCGGGGCCGCCGCCTACGCCGCCGAATTGGAGCGCCGCATAAAGTTTTTGAAGTCCATAGGCGTAAACCACATCAGAACCGCCCACAATCCGTTTTCGGAATCGTTTTTCGACCTCGCCGACAAATACGGCATACTGGTGACCGCCGAACTCTTCGACAAATGGGACGACTGGTTCGTGGGAATGCGCAAGAAGTTTGGCGAGGTCTGGCCGAATGCCGCCCGCGAGTTCATACGCCGCGACAGGAACCACCCGAGCGTCGTCATTTGGAGCCTCGGCAACGAGCTCAACAGGCAGACGCAGAATGACGAATACGGCGACTACGGGGTAACGATGTACAAAAAAATGCGCGACTTCTGCAAAAAATTCGACGCCACCCGCCCCTACACCGTCGCGCAGTTCCCCGCGCGCGAGGGCGGCATAAAAGACAGGGATGCCGGCTGGGAAACCTCCAAACCCGCAGAGCTCGCCTTCGCCACCGACATATCGGCGCAAAACTACACGTGGGATTTTTTTGAAAAAGACGCGAAAAAATATCCCGAAATGATTTTCTACCAGAGCGAAGCGGGAACCTGGGCGTTGGGAGGAAATTATTTCGGAATGAACCTCGACAGGGTAGTCGGGCTGGCATACTGGGGGGCGATAGGGTATTTCGGGGAATCGTTCGGCTGGCCGTCAAAGGGCTGGGGCGACAAGGCCTTCATCGACACCGCCCTCAATCCGATGCCGCAGTGCTGGTGGGTAAAGGCGAATTTTTCGGAGGGCGAACCGGTCGTGCACATAGGGGTTTTGGAGGAGAAAAACGCCAGAGACAGGTTCGTATTTCACAACGGCGTGAATGTCGGCCTTATGCCCGAAACGGAAAATTGGAACAGGCCGGAGGGCTCGAAAGTTTCGGTTGCGGTCTACACGAATGCGGACGAGGCGGAACTATTCCTCAACGGAAAGTCGCTCGGGGCAAAAAAGAACACGCGCAATCCGTTCAACAGGAACAAGATAATCTGGGAAAATATAGACTATGAAGCGGGCAAACTCAAAGCCGTCGCGCGGACCGGCGGCAAAACTGTCGGGGAATACAAAATAGAAACCGCCGGCGAGCCGTGCAAAATAGTGGCGACCGCCGAAAATCCCGATTGGAAGGCAGACGGCATGGATCTCCAGCACATCGCGATAAAGGCGGTAGATAAAAGGAGAAAAATCCATCCGCTCGCCTCGAACAAACTGAAATTCAAGGTTGAGGGCCCCGCTTCCCTCATAGGCGTCGACAACGGGGACATCAACAGCAATGAAATGCACACGGGCTGCGAACGCTCGCTCTACTGCGGCAGGGCGTTGGCAATTTTGCGCGCGGGCCTCTCCGCGGGAAAAGTAAAACTCGTTATCGAGGGAGAGAACCTCCCGAAGAAAACCGTAATTTTAAGGCTAAACCCCGCAAAATAGAAAAGGGCGCATTCGGAAGGAGCAGGGAAACGGAAAGGGCGGAGAAATCTCCCTTTCCGTTTCCGGCATTCAGACATTCAGGCAAACTTTTCAAGCATGCCGGGCGGGATTGAAGAACGAAAGGCATATGTTGGCGCTTCGCGCAAAATCCCTCGCAGGCATGCCGATTTTCGGGGGCAAAAGCGGAAGGGCGCTTTATTATTCTTGCGTTTTTCGGGCGCCGGAACTTTATTTGCCGAATGAACTTCAATCTCCCCAAAGAACCCCTAATGACCGTCGAAGGGCTTCCCTTCAAAAGAGTCTCCAAGGGAAAAGTGCGCGAAAACTTCGACTTGGGCGACGAGCTCCTTATAGTCGCGACCGACCGCATATCCGCGTTCGACGTAATAATGCCCAACGGCGTGCCCGGCAAGGGCGTCCTGCTCACCATGATAAGCCTGTGGTGGTTCGAGCAGGCGGCTAAAATCATGCCCACGCACCTCGTCGAAAACCACGGCGGGCGCGTGCGCGAGCTGCTCAAAGACTTTCCGCACCTTATAGGGCGCTCGATGATAGTAAAAAAGCTCAACCCGATGCCGATAGAGGCCATCGTACGCGGATACCTCGCCGGCAGCGGCTGGAAAGAGTACAAACAGACGGGAAAGCTCTTTGAGTTCGGGCTACCCGCGGGAATGAAGGAGAGCCAGGAACTCCCCGAACCGCTTTTCACGCCGACTACGAAAGCCGCCGAAGGGCACGATATGCCGATTACCAACGCGGAATGCGAAAAGCTTTTGGGACATGACATCTTCAAGAGCATAAGGGACGCGAGCCTCGCGCTCTACGGCATGGGCGCGAAAAAAGCGCAGAGCTGCGGGATAATCCTCGCCGACACGAAATTCGAGTTTGGAACCGACTCCGACGGCAAAGTCTATTTGATCGACGAAGTTTTGACGCCCGACTCCTCGCGCTACTGGCCCGCCGACAAGTATGAAATCGGCCGCTCCCAGCCCTCCTACGACAAACAGTATGTGCGCGACTGGCTTGAAACGCTCGACTGGAACAAGCAGGCTCCCGGCCCCGTTCTCCCGCCGGAAGTCGTGCAAAACACGGTCAAGTGCTATTCCGAGGCGCTCTCCAAGCTCATGGGGCAATAAGAGGCGCCTTGTAAAATGCGGTCCATCTTCGGGGCGCGCGACTGCCGCGCCCCGACGAGCGCATGGAGTGGAAACCGTCTGCCGGCGGCGGAACCGTTCCGATTTTTTGCAAATTCCGAAAAAGAGCCTCCCCCCGCCTCCCGCCTCCGCAAAAAACCGTTCCCTGCGGAATGCCGGCAAACAGCGACTGCGCCAAGAGACAAGTTCTCGGCGCGCGAAAGGTTTGAAATTCCCGTGAATCCGCCATTCGGGAAATGCCGATTTGCCGCAAAAAGGTTGGGGAGCCTCCCAAAACCGAAAACCCGACGCAAGTCGCTGAGATGGGAAGGTCGGGGCTGTTTGGTTCGGGATTGGTTCAAAAAAAAACACCGTTCGGAGTGATATTCAAAAAAAAACGCCGTTCAGGGGTGATAATCCGTAAAAAAAATCGAACGTTTTAGAGAAAGAACGGCTCGCAGCGGGCAAACGGGAAACGGCCGCACTGGAAGGCGGCTTGTCTGTGTTCGCGTTCCGGAGAATGCGTATACACCCATATCAAGCCCCTTTTCCAAAACGTTCGATTTTTCCCAAAAACCTTGCAATACATGCGGATTCCGCGCGGCCGCCAGCAAGGACAGAATTTTGCGCGATTTCAAATTCGCGGCAAACCGCGCCGCCGCCGAGACGAAAACCGGCAAAAGCGGGGCTTTTTATTTTTCGAACCCCGCAAAAAACTCAAAAAGCAATGATGTTTGAAGGATGAGTTTGGAAACGGGAAATGGCGGGAAATAACCCCCCAATATGGGTATATTCCAAATCTAACTTCATTTTTCCAAAATCAAATTTCACGATACAGCAAAAATATAATAAGGGAGCGGGAGAGAGAGAAAATTGGGCTGTAAGCCGGATTCTGTAGTCCCCGAAGGAACCGGCATTCATTTATCTGCCCCCTGAAAAGGAAGCCCCCGCGAGGGGTGCGACATACCCAATGCGTTTGAACGAGCAGTTCCGCATCCTATGTTGTCTTGCACCGGATTGGGTTTTCAATGCCCGCGAAGATTGCTCCCGCGGCGGTGGGCTCTTACCCCGCCTTTTCACCCTTGCCGCTCGCGCGGCGGTTTGTTTTCTGCTGCACTGTCCGTACGCGCGCCTTGCGGCGCGCGCCCCGCCCTTTCGGACGGAATCCCGCTCTGTGGTGTCCGGACTTTCCTCCCGCGGACGAGCCGCGGGCGAATGCCCGCCCAAAATTCTCAAAGAACTCCCCTTTCAGTATCGGCGGTTTCGGAATTTCCGAAAGCCTTGCCCGATTTTCGCCGAGATTAAAGGGTTGCGGATTAGGATTGCAAGCGCAATCGCGCGCGCTGCGAAAAATTCGTCTGGACCGCAAAAGCGGAATTTCGCGGACTCGGACAAACAGTCCCGCAGTTTTCGCCCCGCCGAACCCGCAGCCGCTTCAAAACCGAGAAAACGCGGAAAATCCCGACGGCAAAGCCCTCCGGAAAGGAAAATTCGCGCGCAATAGCGCAATGTAATGGGAAGAGCCAAACCGCGCCCGACGCCCTCCGTGTTCCGCCCGCTGCCGGCGCCGCGGGCGGAAAGGGTTTTCTCCCCTATCCGCTCCGCGAAAATTCCGCGGCTCCTCGGGTCAGCCGTGAGCGAACTGCCGGAAATCAAACTCCGTTTTCGAAATCGGCTTATGCCGCGCGCATCCGCCCCGCGCTATTCCCCGATTCTCGGGAATAGGATTTCGGGGGCTGCAACCCGCGCGTTTTCAAGGCGCGCAGACCACTCGATATTGCCCTCGTACCTGTCCGCCCCCGGTTGCCCGAGAAGCGAAAGGATTTTCTCGGATACGGACGGCATGACCGGCGCGAGCAGAACCGCCGAAATGCGCAACGCCTCCGCCATGTTCGCAAGGGAAGTTTCGAGCCTCGCCCTGTCCGCGGGATCCCCGCTCTTGGCGAGCTTCCACGGGGCGCGCTGCTCGGCGTACTTGTTTATGGAACGGACGAAGGAAAAAATCTTTTCGAGGGCGATGTGGAACTGCATTCCGTCGTTGAGTTCCAGAACCCCGGGGGCGGTCTCGGCGGCGAGGGCTTTGAGCGATTTCTCGAAATCCTCCTCGACGGACGCGGGCGCGACAACCCCGCCGCAGTAGCGTTTCAGCATGTTGAGCAGGCGGCTGACGAGGTTGCCGAGGTCGTTGCCCAAATCGGAGGTGTAGCGGGTCGCGAACAAATCCATCGAGAAGTCGGAATCCTGCCCAACATTCATCTCGCGCATCAGGAAGTAGCGGAATGGGTCGGCGCCGAACTTCTCCGCCAAGTCGAGCGGGTTTACGATATTGCCGAGGCTCTTCGACATCTTTTCGCCCGACGACATCCACCACCCGTGGACGAGCAGCGACTTCGGCAGCTCCACCCCTATGGCTTTCAGCATAATCGGCCAGTAGACGGAGTGCGGCGGCACGAGAATGTCCTTGCCGATGACGTGGAAGTCGGCGGGCCAGAACTTGGAAAATTCCTCCGTGCCGTAGCCGACGGCGGAAATGTAGTTTACGAGCGCGTCGAACCACACATAGGTGACGTAGTTTGAATCGAACGGCAGCTCTATGCCCCATTCGAGCCTCTCCTTCGGGCGCGAAATGCAGAGGTCGTTGAGCGGCTCTTTGAGGAACTCCATAACCTGCTTGGCTCGGAAGCGCGGGTAGATGAAAGTCTCGTGGGTTTTGAGAAATTCCACGAGCCACGGCTGGTAGGCGCCGAGCTTGAAAAAGTAGTTGCTCTCCGTAATCTCCACGACCTCGCCGAAAATCTCCGGCCACTTGCCGTCAACCTTGTCCTTCTCCTGCAAAAACTGCTCCTGTCGGGCGGAATAAAACCCCTTGTACTCGGCCTTGTAGATTTCCCCGCGGTCGTAAAGGTCTTGGAGGATTTTTTGGACGACCGCCTTGTGCCGCGGCTGGGAAGTGCGGATGTAGTCGTCGTTGGAGACGTTGAGGATTTTGCAGAGGTTCTGGAATTTCTCGGCCTGCCTGTCGCAGAGAACCGACGGCTCGACGCCCTCGCGACGCGCGCTCTGCTGCACCTTCTGCCCGTGCTCGTCGAGCCCCGTCAGAAAGTAGGTCGGGATTCCGCACATGCGCTTGTGGCGGACGACGACGTCGCTCAAAATCTTCTCGTAGGCGTGCCCGAGGTGCGGGGAGCCGTTGGCATAGTCGATTGCGGTGGTGAGGTAGAAATTTTTGTCCATAAAAAAACCGATTTGAAGAGATTAGCGCAAACGCGCGGTTTGAAAAGCTTTTTTTATGTGAATACCGTTGACGCCGCGCGCCGCAGCGCGGTATGTTCCCATTATGAAATATGCTGTTATTTTCACTCTCCTGTCCTCCATTCTTTTCGGTTGCGCTGGCGGCGACGCGCCGAATGCCGAACCGTTCAGGGCGGCCACGTTCAACCTGCGACTCGCCCCGACCCCGACGGCGAACGCGTGGGACTTGCGGAGCGACGCCGTGGCGGAACTCGCAAAAAAGCGCGGATTCGACATATTCGGCACGCAGGAGGGATTCTTCCACCAGCTCGACGACATAAGCGCGCGCACGGGTTTCAAATACATAGGGAAAGGCCGCGACGACGGCGCAAGAGGCGGGGAAACCTCCGCAATATTCTATAATCCCGCGCGCTTCGAACTGCTCGACTCCGGCGACTTCTGGTTTGCGCCGACGCCCGACAAGCCTGTCAAGGGCTGGGACGCCGTTTGCAAGCGGATATGCTCGTGGGGGAAGTTCCGCGATCTCAAAACGGGCAAAAAATTCGCCTTTTTCAGCCTGCACTTCGACCACAAAGGCAAGACCGCGCGCGCGGAATCCGCAAAAATGCTCGTCAAAAAGGTCGCGGAGATTTCGGGCGGGCTTCCGTTTTTCTGCGTGGGCGACTACAATGCTCTGCCCGACTCCGAACCGATGAAAATCATATTCGCCGAAAAGTCGTTCAAAGATTCCCTCTCCTCCCTGCGCGGCGCGCCCGAATCCGCCGGCGGAACATTCCACAATTTCACGGGCGTGCCGAAGCGCGACAGGATAGACTACATTTTCGTCTCCGACGGGGTCGGCGTCCTGGGCTACGCCGTGATAAGGGACTCCATCGCCGATCTCGGGCTGCCCGCCAACCCGAAGGCCGCCTACCCGTCCGACCACTTTCCGGTGGCGGTCGACGCCGTTTTAAAATAGGGCTTGCACCCCGACCCCAGGGCGCGCCACTGGAAATGCGGGGCGCGCCCTGAAAATTTTTGTGGAAATCGCGCGGGAAAAGTGTTTTATTCCACCAATTATTTTTATAGGGGCGGATTCTCCGCCCGAACTTAATCGCTACATATATTATGGCTACACTCAAATTTGCAGTTCTGCCCGGCGACGGAATCGGGCCCGAAGTTATGGACGCCGCGCTCGGCGTGCTGAAAGCCGCGTGCGCAAAGGACGGCGACGCGCTCTCCTACAAAGTCTGCGACGTCGGCGGCGCCGCAATAGACAGCTGCGGCAAGGCGCTTCCGGAATCCACCGTGGAAGAATGCCGCAATTCCGACGCAATTCTATTCGGCTCGGTCGGCGGCCCCAAGTGGGAAAAGCTCCCTCCGAACGAACAGCCCGAGCGCGCCGCCCTCCTGCCGCTCCGCAAGATTTTCAAACTCTTCGCCAACATACGCCCGGGGCTCCTCTATCCGCAGCTGGCGGACGCCTCGCCGCTCAAAACCGAGCGCATACCCGACGGAATCGACATCGTGTGCATACGCGAACTCACCGGCGGCATATATTTCGGCGAGAAAAAGACCTTTGAAATCGACGGCGAGCCCGCCGCGCGCGACGTGATGAGCTACCGCAAAAGCGAAATCGAGCGGATTGCGGACGTCGCGGGGAAAGCCGCAATGTCGAGGGGCAGGAAAGTCTGCTCCATAGACAAGGCAAACGTCCTCGAAACTTCGGTGCTCTGGCGCAAGACCGTGTCGGAATTTTTCGCCAAAAACTACCCCGAAGTCGCCCTGTCGCACATGTATGTTGACAACGCCGCCATGCAGCTGGCGCGCGACCCCAACCAGTTCGACGTGTTCTTCACCGAAAACATGTTCGGCGACATCCTCTCCGACGAGATGGCGGTAATCTGCGGGTCGCTCGGAATGCTGTGCAGCGCGTCGCTGGGGGTTGCGAAAAATTCGGCGGGCGAGAAATTCGGCCTGTACGAGCCCGCCGGCGGCACCGCGCCCGACATCGCCGGCAAAAAAATCGCCAACCCCTGCGCGCAGATACTTTCCGCCGCCCTCATGCTCCGCTACTCCTTCGGGAGGGCGGCGACCGCCGAAAGGATAGAAAAGGCGGTAAGGGACGCCGTATGCTCGGGCGTCCGCACGGGCGACATCGCCTTCGGCAAAAACGCCGTCTCGACGGACGAAATGGCCGCCGCAGTTATCGAAAGGCTCTAACCCGTCCGCGTCGGGGAGGAATGTCCTCCCCGACGCGCCGAAAAAAACGCCGGCGCGCCGCGCTGAAAATTTTTGCGAAATGACTTCCTCCGAAATAAGAAAAAGCTTTCTCGACTTCTTCAATTCCAAGGGGCACACGATAGTGCCCTCCGCCTCCATCATGCCGTCATCGCCGAACCTGCTGTTCACGAACGCCGGCATGAACCAGTTCGTGCCGTACTTTCTCGGAGAGGAGAAGGCGCCCTTCCGCAGGGCGGCAGACACCCAGAAGTGCATACGCGCCGGCGGCAAGCACAACGACCTCGAAGACGTCGGGTTTGACACCTACCACCACACGTTCTTCGAGATGCTCGGCAACTGGTCGTTCGGCGACTACTTCAAAAAGGAGGCGATTGAATGGGCGTGGGAGCTGCTCACCCGCGTGTGGGGCTTCCCCAAGGAAAGGCTGTACGCGACCGTATACGAGCCCGCCGGCGGAGAGCCCGCCGAATTCGACGCCGAGGCCTATTCCATCTGGGAAAAGATTTTCAGGGAAGAGGGAATGTCACCGGAAGTCCACATCAAAAAGTGCGGCAAAAAGGACAATTTCTGGATGATGGGCGAGACCGGCCCCTGCGGTCCGTGCTCCGAAATCCACATGGACCTCACGGAAAAGGGCGACACGGGCGGTTCGCTCGTCAACGCGGGCTCGCCATACTGCATTGAAATCTGGAATCTGGTATTCATGCAGTTCAACGCCGAGACCGACGGCACGTTCCGCCCGTTGAAGAGCAAGAATATCGACACCGGCATGGGCTTCGAGCGCGTGGCGGGCATTATCGCCACCACCAAAAACTTTACGGATTTTTCGCAGCTCGCCTCCAATTACAACAGCGACCTCTTCACCGACATTTTCACGCACATATCGCACATGTCGGGCAAGACCTACAAGGGAACCCTCCCCAGAGACCCGCGCGACATGTCCTCGCAGGAGCTCACCGACTGCGTGTTCAGGGTGCTCGCCGACCACATACGCACCATCACTTTCTCCATAGCCGACGGCATCATTCCGGGCAACGAGGGCCGCAACTACGTCCTGCGGCGCATACTGCGCAGGGCGGTGATGTACGGCAAGCGGCTCGGGCTGGAATACGGGTTCTTCGCAAAGCTCGCCGAGCCCGTAATACAGAAGATGTCGCCCGTATTCCCCGAGCTCAAAGAGCAGAGGAAAGTCATACTTAAAGTCATAGAAAACGAGGAAAAGAGCTTTGCCCGCACACTCGACAGGGGCTTGCAGCTGCTCGACCACATCACGGTGACCGAGGGCAGCATCTCGGGCGACCAGGCCTTCATTCTCTACGACACCTACGGCTTCCCGCTCGACCTCACGCAGCTCATCGCGCGCGAGCGCAACATGCCCGTTGACGAAAAGGGCTTCGAGGCCGAGATGAACAAGCAGCGCGAGAGGGCGCGCAACGCCCAGACGAGGGAAGTCATCAGCGTCTCCGACGCCGCGGAGGTCGAGCATGCCACGCAGTTCGCCGGCTACGACCACGCGAACCTCTCCGACTTCGCGACCTCGATAAGCGCGATAGTCGAGGGCCCCGACGCGGACTTCGTGATAATGCCGCAGACGCCGTTTTACGCCGAAAAGGGCGGGCAGGTCGGCGATACCGGCTTCATAGAGATAAACGGAACCGCGCGCGAAGTTTTCGACACCAAAATGGACAACGCCGGCCACGTGCTCCACAAAGTCCGCAAGGGGGTGTTCAAAAAGGACGCCATAGGCGCCGAAATTTCCGCCACTGTCGACATTGTGCGCCGCCGCGCGATAGAGCGGCACCACTCCGCGACCCACATACTCCACTGGGCAATGCGCCAGGTGCTCGGCACGCACGTAAGGCAGGCTGGCTCCTACGTGGATCCCGAAAGGCTGCGCTTCGACTTCACGCACTACGAGGCTCCGACTCCCGACCAGCTCCGCGAGATTGAAAACCTCGCAAACAAAAAGATTCTCGAAAACGCCCCCGTCAGGTGGCGAGAAATGCCCTTCCGCGAAATCCCCAAAAACGCCCTCGCGTTCTTCGGGGAAAAATACGGCGCCGTCGTGCGGCTCGTCGAAATGGGCGACTTCTCCAAAGAGCTCTGCGGCGGCGCGCACGTCTCGTCCACGGGCGAGATAGGCGTCATAAAGATAATTTCCGAGTCGGCGATTTCCTCGGGCACGCGCAGAATAGAAGCCGTCGCCGGCGCCGCGGCCCTGCAAAAAATCGACGCCATGCAGGACGCCCTCGAACGCGCGGCGCGCGCGCTTTCCTGCAAGCGCGAGGAAATCGGAGAGCGGCTCGAAAAGCTCATCGCCTCGCGCGAGGACGCCGAAAAGCGGCTGCGCGCGCTCATGCGGAAGGGCGCGGACTCCCTCGCAAAGGAGCTCGCCGCAAAAAGGGTCGAAACCAAATTCGGCGTTCCGCTCGTCGCGGCGGTTGCGGAAATCGAAAGCCAGCAGCTGATGCGGGACCTCGCCGTGAAGGTTTCGGCGGAAATCGGAGGGGGCGCGGTTGTTCTCGGAGCAAAATTCGGCGAAAAGGCGTCGATAGTCGCCCTGTGCGGAAAGGACGCCGTGGGCGCCGGAATGAAAGCCGGCGACATCGTGCGCCAAATCGCCGCGCAAATCGGAGGAAAGGGCGGCGGTAAGCCCGACTTCGCGCAGGGCGGAGGCTCGCCCGAAAACCTCGAAAAGGCGCTGGCGGACTTCGCCGCGTCCGCCGCAAAATAGCCAGCGGGCGCAAACCCCGCAACCGGAATCCAAATGTATCTGAAACAGGTCAAGATAAACGGCTTCAAAAGCTTCGCCGACGAGACGACGATATCGCTCACGGACGGCATCACCTGCATAGTCGGGCCGAACGGCTGCGGCAAGAGCAACATAGTCGATTCCATACGCTGGGTTCTGGGCGAGCAGAGCGCAAAGGCCTTGCGCGGCGGCAAAATGCAGGACGTGATATTCCAGGGCACGGAGTCGCGCAAGCCCCTGCAATTCTGCGAAGTCTCCCTGCTCTTCTCCGACTGCGAAAAACAGCTCGGCACAAATTTCAACGAAGTCGAGATCACCCGCAGGGTCTCGCGCGACGGCGCCAGCGGCTACTTCATCAACGGCAAGGCCGGAAGGCTGAAAGACATCCAAAACCTCTTCATGGACACGGGCATCGGGCGCGTTTCGTACTCGTTCATGGTGCAGGGGCAGATCGACCAGATTCTATCCTCCAACCCCGGGGAGAGGCGCGCGATTTTCGAAGAGGCGGCGGGAATAACCAAGTACAAGACCCAGCGGCGGGAAGCGCTGAACAAGCTCGCTCTCGTAGACCAAAACCTCGCGCGCGCGACCGACCGCATAGAGGAGATTTCGCGGCAGATAGGCACGCTCAAACGGCAGGCGTCGAAGGCCCTGCGCTACAAGCGGCTCAGCCACCGCCTGCGCCACCTCGACCTCGCCCTGAACGCGAAAAACTACGCCGACCGAAGCGCGGAGCTCGCGCGCGACGCCGAGAATCTCAGGGAGATTTCCGCGAAGATATTTTCATTGTCGCAGAGGCTCGCCGAGGGCGAGGAAACCGCGGCGCGCATGCGCAGCGCAAGGGCCTCCGCCCTGTCCGAGCTCGAAGCCATGCGCCAAAACGCCGCTGAAATCCGCTCCGAAAAAGAGCAGGCTGAGCGAAGCTCCGAATTTGCCGACGTCCGCAAGAAAGATTTGCGCGAGCGCCTCGGGCAGATAAAGTCGGAGCTCGAATCGCTCGCCGGCCAGCTCGCCGCGCTCGAAGGCAAGGCGGAGGGCGACGCCAAGGTCAAGCAGATGCAGCTCGAGCTCGTCATGGCCGACGACGAAATTTTCAAGCGCCAAAGCTCGGAGCTCGCGCAAATAGAAGACTCCATACGCGAGGCTGAAAACGCCCTTTCGCGGGCGCGGCAAGACGCGCTGGTAAGCGAGGGCGCCATCGCGCGCCTGCGCTCCAACTGTACGTCGCTCGAGCTCGACCTGAAATCCTACCAGGTGCGCCACGCCGCGCTGTCGGACTCCATTTTCCAGATAGGCGAGGAAACCGCCGCCCTCGAACGGCGCGCCTCGGAGCTCGAATCCGCCCTCGAGGGCGCGAACGAAAGGCTCGGCGAAGCCGACGCCGACATAGCGGAGACGCAGGCGAAAATCGAAGAGCTGCGCGGCATCTACCGGAGCAGGCAGGCGGAAATCCAGCAGGCCGACAGGCAGCTGGCGAGCAAGACGGCGCGCCTCGGCCTTCTCAACGACTTCCAGTCGCGCATGGAAGGCTTCTCCGACGGCGTGAAATCCATAATGAAAGGCGCGCTCGGCGACTGCCTGCCCGCGGATTCCGCAAAAATCGTAAGCCAGCACATCGAAGTCGAGGAGGGCTGGACATCCGCCTTTGAAACCCTGATGGGCCCCGCCCTCGACGCCGTCGCCCTGCCCGACTCTTCAAAGCTCCCGCAAATACTCTCGCAGCTGCGCGAACGCAACCTCGGGAAGGCGTGCTTCCAGCTTCCGGAAGCGGCGTTTGAAGCCCCCGAATCCCCCGTCCCGCCGAACGCCAAAATGGCGGCAGACGCGGTGAGGAGCCAGTCGGAGGAAATCGCCGCCTACGCGCGCAACGCCGTTGCGGGCTGCTATTTCTGCGAGGACATTTCCGAATTTGCGAAATTCGCCGCCGAAAACGCCGATTTCAAATTCTTCTGCGCCGTATCGCGCGACGGCTCGATGCTCGACGCGCGCGGCGTCGTCTACGCCTCCACGGGCGAAAAGCGCGACACCGAGAGCAGTTTTATCCTGCGCGCGCAGGAAATCAAAAGGCTCAAAGGCGAAATCGAGGGCGACAACGCCGCCCTCACGGAGCTCAACGAATCCGCAATGTCGATTCAGGGCGAAATGGACGCGGCGGAGGCGGAAATCGAAAACCGCAAAAACGCCGCCGCCGAAATAAGGCGCGAAATCGCCGCAATCAACGCCCAGGCCGCTTCGGCGAACGCCCAGAAAGCGGAAAGGGAAAAGGATTTGCGCGCGAAGAACTCCGCAATGGCGGAGATGGAAAATTCGCGCTTCGAGGCGCAGGACAGGCTGGAATCCGCCCAAAAGGCGCTCGCGGAAGCCGAAGAGGCGGAGGAGGCCGCAAAGCGCGCCGCCGCCGAGAGGGAAACCGAGCTCGCCGAGCTGCGCGAATCCAAAGACGCCCGCTATTCCGCGCTCTCGGAAACGCGGCTGGAACTCGCCGCAAAAAAGTCGCGCCTCGAAAACCTCGAGCGCGGGCTCGGCGCAATAAGGGAGCAGCAGGAGGAGGCGAAGACGGCAATAGAGCGCCGCACCATGGAGGCGGAATCCGTCGCGCGCCAGATTGAAAATTTCGACCGCGAGAACGCCGCGGAAAAGGCCCGCGCCGAATCGCTCGCCCAAAGGCTCGAAGAGTCGCTGGCGCAGATCGGGGAATTCCGCGCCAGGGCGGAAGAGACTGAAAGGGAGCTCTCCGAATGCGAATCCTCCATAGCCGCCCTGCGCGAGGAGCACATGCGCGCCTCGGCGGCAAAAAACGAAATCGACGTGCGTTCCGCGGGCTTGAAATCCAAGCTCGACTACATTTCCGAGAGAATCCTCAACGACTACGAAACCGCCATATCCGCCGCCGACTGGAAGCGCGAGCTCTGGAAGGCCGACGAGGAGTTCGAGACCAAGATAAAGCTCGACGAGCTCGAAGACGGCGAACTCTCCGCCAAGCCGAAAGCCAGGCGCGGAGAGCCCGGCGAAGAGGATCTGGCGGCGATGGATTCGACCGACTTCTCCGCCGTCGAAAGCGAAGTCCGCGAACTGCGCGAGCGCATAGGCGCCATGGGCGCGGTCAACCTCGTGGCGATAGAGGAATACGCCGAGCTCAAAGAGCGGTACGATTTCCTCAAATCCCAGACGGACGACCTCTGGACTTCCAAAAACGCCCTCATCGCCGACATCGACGAAATCAACGCGACTTCGCAAAAGCTCTTCTCCGAAACTTTCGAGCAGATAAGAAAAAATTTCGCCTTCACCTTCGACAAAATTTTCGGCGGAGGCGCGGCGGACCTCAACCTCGTCGAGAGCGAGGACGTGCTCGACAGCGGAATAGAGATAGTCGCCCGCCCGCCGGGAACCGTGCTGAAAAGCCTGTCGCTTCTATCCGGAGGCCAGCGCACGATGACGGCGGTGTCGCTGTTGTTCGCAATCTACATGGTAAAGCCCAGCCCGTTCTGCGTGCTCGACGAGCTCGACGCGCCGCTCGACGACGCGAACATAGGCCGGTACACCGACATGCTCAAAGAGTTCACGCGCTACTCGCAGTTCCTCGTGATTTCGCACAACAAGCGCACGATGTCCGCCGCCCGGACGATATACGGGGTCACGATGCAGGAGCGCGGCGTCACGCGGCTGATTTCCATGCGCTTCAACCGCGAAAGCGGCGACGCGGAAGCCGCCGGCAATCCCCCGCAGCGGTAGCCGCCCGCAGCGCGCATTCCGGCTCGGGAATGGGCGCGGGTTTTGGCGTCTGAAATTTCCTCGCCCCCGCGCCGCGGAAACCCGCGGGCTTTCGGCGTTTTCCCCTCAATGCGGGCGCGCCCATATTGTACATATAGCGGTTTACGCCGTCCGCAAAACCCAATTGATAAAAACGTGCAATAAATTGAGAATTGCGCGCATTTACCGCGCGGCGCGTTCATGGTAGAATCCGGAGCGCAAAACAAACGCGAAAGGATTGCGCAATGGAAGACATGAAAGGCAAAGTGGCCCTCGTCACGGGAGCGGCGCAGGGGATAGGGCTCGCGTGCGCCGAAGCGTTCGCCCGCGCCGGATCGGTAGCGGTGCTCGCCGACATAAACAAGCCCGAAGAACATGCGCGGAAGCTCGCCGAATCGGGTCTAAAAGCGGAAGCTTTCGCCTGCGACGTATCGGACGCGGGGGAAGTGGAAAAAATGGTCGAATGGATAGCCGGAAAGTTCGGGCGCCTCGACGCGGCGCTCAACAATGCCGGGATACAAACCCCTCAGAAACCGATGGCGGAAATTTCGGACGCCGAATTTGACAGGACTGTCGCAGTTGACTTCAAGGGCGTTTGGAACTGCATGCGCTGCGAAATCCGGCAGATGCGCAAACAGGGCGGAGGCGCAATAGTCAACACGTCCTCCCAGGGAGGGATCGCCGCGTTCCCCGGGCAGGCGGCGTACATAGCGTGCAAGCACGCGGTAATAGGGCTCACCAGAACCGCGGCGCTCGACTATTCCGCAAAGGGCATACGCATAAACGCAGTGTGCCCGGGGGTGATCGGCACGCCGATGGCCGAAGAAATCATGCGCCGAAACCCCTCCGCGAGGGAGGAATTTGCGCGCGACATTCCGATGGGGAGGCTCGGACGCCCCGGGGAAATTGCCGACGCCGTGCTGTGGCTCTGCGGCCTGGGCGCGAGCTTCGTGTCGGGGCACGCGCTGGTGGTAGACGGTGGCTTTACAATCCATTAAAAGAAGAGGGAAATTATGGGAAACGATACGGACAAATTCGGGGCTCCGCGCCCCTGCGCAATGAATAGGCGCGGATTTTTCAAGTCGCCGCCGCCGGAACTCTCGGGGCGGCTCCCGCGGATTCAAAGCGCCGGGACGCGCACGCCGCCTCCATTTCAAAGCGGCGCACGCTCGGCTCGGCGGGGGCGGCGATGGAAGTCTCCGCGCTCGGCTTCGGCTGCATGGGCATGACGTACAACAGGAGCGCCCATCCCGGCAAAAGGGAGTGCATCGCGCTGATTCGCAGCGCCGCGGAGCGCGGCGTCACGCTATTTGACACCGCCATAATTTACGGTCCCCTGAACAACGAGGAATTGGCGGGGGAAGCCCTCGAACCCTTCAAGGGGAAGGTCGCGCTCACAACAAAATTCGGGCACGAGGTCGTCAACGGCAAGGGCACGGGCAGGCAGGACAGCCGCCCCGAAACGATAAAGCGATATTGCGACGAGTCCCTGAAACGCCTTAGGCTCGACCGCATAGAGCTGTTTTACCAGCACCGCTTCGACCCGAAAGTGCCCGTCGAGGACGTCGCGGGCGCGGTGGGCGAACTGATGAGGGCGGGCAAGATAAAGCGCTGGGGAGTTTGCGAGGTCGGCGCGGACACCATACGCAGGGCTCACGCCGTCCAGCCGCTCACCGCCGTCCAGAGCGAATACCACCTCATGTGGCGCGAGGTCGAAAAAAACGGGGTGCTCCGCGCGTGCGAAGAGCTCGGCATCGGGTTCGTACCGTACAGCCCCATCAACCGCGGCTTCCTCGGAGGGTGCATAAACGAATACACGAGGTTCGACCCCAAAAACGACAACCGCCCCTCCCTGCCCAGATTTTCGCCGGAGGCAATACGCGCCAACATGCGCATTGTAGAAGAGCTCAACGCTTTCGGCAGGACGCGCGGGGCGACCTCCGCGCAGGTTGCGCTGGCGTGGCTCCTGTCGCGCTCGCCGTCGATAGTCCCGATTCCCGGGACGACAAAGCTATCGCATCTGGAAGAAAACCTGCGGGCGGCAGACTTCTCAATCGCGCCCGGCGAATGGGAAGAGCTCGAAGCCAAAATCGCCGCGATTCCGGTCGTAGGAGACCGTTACAACGCTGAGCAGCAAAGGCAGATAGGGCGTTGAAGCGGACGCCCTATCAGGAAAATATCTTATCGATTATCCCGCCGAGAACCGCCCGGACTTTGCCGGCCTCCCTTTCGCGGAAGGCTTTCCAGCCCATTGTCTTAACGATCGTTCTCTTGGAAATCTCAAACCTCATAGTCTGGCCCGTTATTATCATGGCGGCGATTTTAGCGTCGTCGCCGCGCATTTTCCCGCCGGAGGCCATCTCGACGAGGCCCGCCACGAATTTGTCGTTCGGCTCCACAAGATTTTTATATATTTTGTCGAGCGTTTTGCCCCCGTAAAATTCCTCCCTCATCATTATGGACTCTACGTGCTTGAAGATTTCGTCCTTTTGGCTTTCGGCGCCCGCGCGCCAAAACATGTAGTCTTTGAGGAGGTTCTTAGCGTCTTCCTTCGAGGGATCTTTTTTCAAGGCGTCCATGCGCCGCTTGAAATCCGCCTCGGCGTCCCTGATGAATTCGATTATCTGGCTGATGAGAGTATCGTATAGACCGGACTTGCCGCCAAAGTAATAGCTTATGGCGGAAATGTTGATTTCAGCGCGCCGCGCGATTTCCCTCGTTCCCACCGAATTTGGGGAGTCCTTGCCGAATTCGACGAGGGCGGCGAGCAAAATCCGCGTCGGGGCGTCGAATTCCTTTCCGCCGCCGTAATACTGTTTTAAGGCGTTTTTATGCATGTCCGCAAACAGGGTCAATACGCAAATTATCGGCGGGCGGGCTGGGACGGTCAATTACATTCTGCCGGCGCCTCCCGCACCGCCGGACTGCACCGCGCCTATGCGGGCGTTTGCGGCAAAAACCCCGCGCTCCGCCCCGGCCATGTCGGGGCGGCGTTCGAGAAGCTCGGACGGAACGGCGGCGGGAACCGCCGGAAAGTTCTCGCCGAGCGGCAAAATCCGCACGCCGAGCTCAGACAGAGCCTTGCCCGCAAACAGCGCATTCAGGCTTTTCATATCATTCCTCCAAAGCCTTCGGTTTGTATTTTCTCCTCATAATGTAAAAGAAAACGGGGGTAAACGCCAAGCCCATAACGGTGACGCCGAACATGCCGAACATGACGGCGGTTCCCAGCGGCTGGCGCAGCTCCGACCCGGAGCCCGACGAAAACGCGAGCGGCGCGACGCCGAGAATGAACGCGAACGACGTCATGAGAATCGGGCGCAGGCGGTTTTTTGCGGCGTTGCTCACGCTCGAAACTATTTCCTCGCCCCTCTCCTGCCTCTGCTTGGCGAACTCCGCTATGAGGATGGCGTTTTTGCAGGCGAGCCCTATTAGCACGACCATGCCGATCTGCCCCATGAGGTTGTTGTCTATCCCACGCACGTCCATGCCGAGCAGGGCGAAGAGAAGCACGAGCGGCACTATGAGTATTATGCTGAGCGGAAGCGACCAGCTCTCGTAAAGCGCGGCGAGAATCAGGAAAACGAACAGCACGCAGAGAGCGAATATGTATATCGACTCGTTGCCCGCCCGCTTTTCCTGGTACGCAAGATCCGTCCATTCGAGCCCCATGCCTTCGGGGAGAACCTCGGCGGCGACCCTCTCTATGGCGGCCATCGCCTCTCCCGTGCTGTATCCTTCGGCGACATTGCCTATGATTTCCGCCGCCGGGTACAGATTGTACCGGTTCACCGTGTCCGGGCCTATGATACGCCTGATTTCGGCGACCGACCCCATCGGGACAAGGCTGCCGTCCGCCGACGGGACTTTCAGGTTGTATATGTCCCGCTCGTCGCGGCGGCTCGCGTCGTCGGCCTGGACGGACACCCTGTAAACGCGGTTCAGAATGTTGAAGTCGTTGACGTATACGGAGCCCATGTTGTACTGCATGGCGTCGAATATCGAGCCTATCGGGACGTTGAGCTTCTGAGCGCGCTCGCGGTCTATGTCAACGTAAAGCTGCGGCGTGGATATCCTGTACGTAGTGAACGCCAGGGAGACTTCCGGAGACTCCTTCATAGCCTTGTACGCTATTTCCCGCGTGTATTTTTCGACGGACTCTATGCCGCGCCCGGTCCTGTCCTGAATGAAGCATTTGAAGTCTCCGCCCACGCCTATGCCGTCCACCGGAGGCGGAGGGAGGATATAACTTGCGGACTCCGGAACGTCCCTGGCTATGCGCCTGCTGCCGTCCTCCACAATCCTGTCCACAGTCTGCCCCTTTTTGAGGCGCCCCTCCTTGGGATCGAGCTTTATGAACATGGCGCCCGCGTTGCTCACCTTCGTGAACGTCGCACCGCTCAAACCGGCGACGGAGGTTATTTCCTCTATGCCCCCGACTTTTGAAAGCGACTCGCTGCCCTTGTCCACCGCCTTTCTCGTGCGGCCCGCCGCCACGCCGTCGGGAAGCTGCATGGAAACGAACAGATACCCGACGTCCTGGTTTGGTATGAAGCCCCTCGGGACGGATTTGAACAAATACCCCGTCCACGCGAGAAGCCCGGCGTAGAGAATCAGCATTATGACGGGAACGCGGACGATCTTTGCCACAAGCGCCCCGTATTTTTCCGAAGTCCAGAAAAACGCCCTGTTGAACCCCGCGAAAAACTTTCCGAAGCAGAAGTCCCAGGTACGCGAGAAAAGATCCTTTTTCGCGCCTTCGCCCTTGAGAAGAATGGCGCAGAGCGCGGGGGAGAGCGTCAGCGACACTACCGCCGAAATTATCGTCGAAACGGCAATCGTCAGCGCGAACTGCCTGTAAAACTGCCCGGATATGCCCTCGATAAACGCGGTCGGCACGAACACCGCGCTCAGCACGAACGCTATCGCCACGAGCGCGCCCTGCACCTGCGACATCGCCTTTTTTGTGGCCTCGCGCGGGGAAAGGCCGCCGCGCATGTTGCGCTCGACGTTTTCGACCACGACGATCGCGTCGTCCACGACTATCCCTATTGCGAGCACGAGCCCGAACAGCGAAAGGTTGTTTATTGAAAAGCCGAAGCAGTACATGAAAAAGAACGTGCCCACGAGCGACACGGGAATCGCGAATACGGGAATGACCGCCGCCCTCCACGACTGCAAAAACAGCATCATCACGAACACGACGAGCGCCACGGCCTCGAATATCGTGCGGTACACGGCGTCTATGGACTGCTGTATGTATTCGGTTATGTCGTAGCCTATGGTGTAGTCGAGCCCGGCGGGGAAATCGCGCTTCATCTCGACGAGAAGGCTCCGTATTTTCTCCGCCGTCTCCATGGCGTTGGACCCCGGGAGCTGGTAACAGGCTATGCCTATGCACTCCCTCCCGTCCAGTTTGGTCTGGTCGGAATACTCGTACGCGCCGAGCTCCACGCGGGCGACGTCCCTAAGCAGGACAATCTTTCCGCCTGGCTCGTTTTTTATGACTATGTTTTCGAACTCGTCCGGAGTCTCCAAGCGCCCTTGGGTGTTTATTATGAGCTCGTACGCCGCGTCGGGATTGGAGAGGGGCTCCTGGTTCAGCTTTCCGGCTGCGACCTGCCTGTTCTGCGCCCTGAGCGCCGCCGCCACCTGCGACGGCGTCATGTCCACGTGCGCGAGCCTGTCGGGATCGAGCCATATGCGCATGGAGTACTGGCGCTCGCCGTAGATTTCGACCTCGCCCACGCCGTAGATTCGCGCGATGCGGTCTTTCATCTGGGTCAGCGCGTAATTTGTAAGGTATAGGCTGTCGCGGCTCCCGTCGGGCGAAAACAGCGAGGCCAGCAGAATCGTGTTGGCGACCTCTTTTTTACGGTGACGCCATAGTTCTTGACTTCCTCCGGAAGCCTTGGCTCCGCGATGGAAACCCTGTTCTGGACCTGTACCTGCGCCACGTCGACGTCGGTTCCCAAATCAAACGTTACGGTCGTCTGGAGGGAGCCGTCCGAATTGCACTGGCTCTGCATGTACAGCATGTGCTCCACGCCGTTTATCTCCTGCTCTATCGGCGCGGCGACGGTGTCCATTATAACCTTCGGGGAGGCGCCGGCGTAGGTTGTGGACACCACCACGCTCGGTGGGACGACATCCGGATACTGCGCGACCGGAAGCCTCAAATAGCCGACGGCGCCGAGCAGGGTTGACGATGGAAATGACGGCCGCAAATATTGGCCTGTCTATGAAAAAGTGCGAAAATTTCATCGCAGCGTCCTTTCCTGAACACCTATTCGGAGTCCATTTTCGTCTCTACGGCTTTAACGGCCCTGCCGGGGGCCGCGTTGTGAAGGCCCTTTACTATTATTCTGTCGTCTTTGGAAATCCCGCCTTTGACAATCCTGTACGGGCCCTCCATCCTGCCGACTTCGACCGCCCTGTACGCGACTTTCCCGTCACCGCCGACAACATAGACGAACCTGCCCACAAGGTCGGTGCCTATGGCGTCCTCGCGCACGAGAAGCGCGCCGCGCGCGCCCTCCACTTTCAGGCGGAGCTTCGGAACATCCCCGGCTTTAAGACGTCGCCCGGGTTCTCTATGTCGGCGCGCATCGTGAGGCTTGAAGTCGAGTCGCCTATGCGGTTGTCGAAATATGTGGCCATGCCTTTGAAAACCTTCTTCGAGCCGGACGACAGCCTCAGCTCCACCTCGGGGCCGACGAGCTTTTTCTGATCTATGGCGCCGAATATGCCGAGCTCCGCATAGCGCACAAGGTCGCGCTCGCTGGCCTCGAAATACGCCTGGACGACGTCGCTTTTCTCTATCGTGGCAAGGAGCGTGGAGTCGGCCGACACGAGGTTGCCCTCGTCGAGGCGGGTTTCGTTAACCCTGCCGGATATGGGCGCCCTAACCTGCGTGAATTCGAGGTTGAGCTCAGCCTCGGCAAGCCTCGCGCGGGCGCTTGAAAGAGCGGCGTTCTGCGCGAGAAGCTCCGCGTTTCTCGTATCCAGAATTTCCTTTGAAATCGCGTTGGCATCGTACATGTTCTTCGCCCTTTCGAGGTTGTTGCGCGCGAGCGCAAGGCGCGCCTCTATCTCCTCGACGCCCGCCCTCGACGCCCGCCCTCGCCGCGGCGGCCTTCGCCAGGTACGGGCGGCGGTCTATCACAAACAGCAGGTCGCCCTCCTCAACGAGCTGGCCCTCGGAAAAGTTCACCTTTTCCAGGTATCCGTCAACCCGCGTCCTGATCTCTACGGACTTCACGGCCTCAATGCGCGCCGTAAAGTCGTCCCATATCTCGACGGGCCTCGATATGGGCGCGGCGACGTAAACTTCGTCGGGTTCGGAGACGGCGGCCGCGCGCCGGCCGTCGGAACGCGCCGCTGAATGCCCCGCCTGCCCCCGCCCTCCAGCACGAGGCGCGCGAAATCCTCAAATCCGTCGCCCGACCTCAAAGAGGCGCCCTCCACGAGGTTGAAGAAGCAGTTCGGGATTTCCCCAAGCCTCAAATTTTTCGCTATGCACGGAGTGCATCCCGCCCCGTGCCTGCTCGGGTGGAGCGGGCACGAGAGATTTTCGCACGTGCAAAATCCGGACGGGGCTTTTCCTCCGCCACGCTGCTATCCGCGCCCATTTGCGATTTTGTTGAAAACCTCAACCACGCGCTCGCCGATTTCCCTGTCCTGCGCCTCGCTGCCGCCGCCGACCCCGATGCCGCCGACAACCTTGCCGCCTGCCGAGAGCGGGAACCCGTCCGCCACGAAGACTATGCGCGGGTCGGCGGAATTTATGCTGAAAAGCGGGCCGCCCTCCGCCGCGCACTTTGCGAGCTCTCCGGTGGAAAGCCGCGTCACCGCCGCCGTGTGCGCCTTTGCCGGAACGAGCGTGGCGCTCAGGACGAGCGCGTCCCCGAACCTCCTGAACATTCTCGGGAGCCCGTCCGCGTCGGCCACGGCAAAGCTTATGTCAATCCCGAGCTCCAGGCTCTTTTCCCGCGCCGCCCGGCAGAGGGCGTCGCACGTTTCGTCCGCAATGGAACCGTTTTCAATAGCATTCATATCTGTGTGTATCCTTTCCGTTCCGGCCGTTTTGAACTTGACCGGCGGAGGCATTTTAACATATCTTCCGCGCCGTGCAATATGGCGGCAAATTAATCACCCCGTGATAAATTTGCCGCCGGATAGCCCGCAAAAAAAACGGACCGAGCGATGTACGAACGCAAAATACCGATAGACGCCGATTGCGGCGTGACCGTCTTTCAGGCGGTTGTCGGCGCGAAGTGGAAACCCTACCTCATCAGCTGCCTGACGAGGGGCATACGCCGCCCCTCGGAATTCCAGAAGGCCATCGCCGGCGCTGACAAACGGGTGCTCGCAAAGCAGTTGAGGGAACTTGAACAGATGGGCATAATCCGCAAAAAGGTCTATCCGGTAATCCCGCAGAAAGTGGAATATTTCCTGACCGACTTGGGCGAATCAGTCGTGCCCGTCATAAGGGCGATGGACGACTGGGGGAACGCCCACAGGCGCATCGTAGAATAAACGAAAATTCCAAACGCCCCAATGGACGTCTCCGAACTGAACAGGATTTTGAAGGAAAAACTGCTCCGCAGAATGCCGAGAACCGGAGACTGCCCGCTCGGCTTCGGAGGGGCGGGAGTTTACAGGCGCGACGAATCCGACGTCGCGGAAAACTGCTTTTACAGGCCGCTCGCGACAGTCACCGTGCAGGGGGCGAAATGGTCCACCGTCGGCGGGGAAAAATTCCGCCTGCGCGAAAACGAGTTTCTCGCCGCCGCGGTGGACATGCCGGCGCAGAATTACGTAATCGGGGCATCGAGAGAAAAACCCTTCCTCTCGATTTCGCTCGACCTGGACAAAAACGTGATTTCGGGGTTGCTGTCCGAATATCCGGAACTCGCGCTCGGCGGCGGCGAATGCCGCGGCGCGGGAGCCGCAAAAATAGACGGCGGGCTTCTGGGCGCGTTTTTAAGGCTCTATGAACTCTCCGAAAACCCGCGCGAGGCAAAATTCATGGCGCCAATTCTAATCAGGGAAATCCACCTGCGCCTGCTCATGGGGCCGCTCGGCGGGTACATCCGCGCAATCAACACGCCCGATTCGTCGGGGCACAGAATTTCAAAGGCGATATCGTGGCTCAGGGCCAACTACAAAGAACCTGCCGAAATATGCGCTCTGGCGAAAATGGCGGGCATGTCCCCCGCGTCGTTCCACCGGCACTTTAAAAAAGTCACCGAAATGAGCCCCCTGCAATACCGCAAGCGCCTGCGGCTGTACGAGGCGCGGCGCCTGATGCTCGCCGAAAACGAAACCGCCGCCGGAGCCGCCTACGCCGTCGGCTACGAAAGCCCCGCGCAGTTCAGCCGCGATTACAAAAGCGTCTTCGGCAATCCCCCAAAGCGCAGCCTACGCCGCTGACTTTTGTGGCACAGGTCACCCAAATAAAGACAAAAAAAGGCCGCTTTTGTAATATTTTAAATGATAATTTAAGAAACGATACGACAAAAGCAGGACAAAAAACCCCGTAAATTATTTATTAAATAAAACTTGCGGGCTTAAATGCTCAAGGAGGGACTCGAACCCTCATGCCGTGAAGCACACGAACCTGAATCGTGCGTGTCTACCAATTTCACCACTTGAGCTTTTAAAGTTTGATAAAATGTTTTCCCGAGACCGTTTTGTCAAGCGTCTTATTTTGCACCGACATCTTTTCGTCTTGCGGCCGGTTTGAAATCTTTTACATTTGCAACATGGTTTCAAAAAGTTTCGCCATTTTGTTCGCCTTTGCGGCGCCGGTTTTCTTCGCCTCGGCGCAGGTTGTCGAGACCGTCCCCAAGCTCGCGGGGAAGTCGGTAGTGTGCGTCGTCCGCAACCAGTATCCGGTAGACCACCACAACACCGCCAATATTTTTCAAAAGGGCGAAATCAACCAAAATTCGTGGGAAAAGACGGCGGACGGAGGCTCGTCGCTGATAAAAATAGACTTCGACAGCTCGGGAAAGCCCAAAATCGAAACCCTGCTATCCCTTCCCGAGGGAATCGTGCGCGACCCCGAAGTCTCGCCCGACGCCGCGCGTATCCTCTTTTCGATGCGCGAAAACTTCGACGATTCCTACGGGATATGCGAGCTCGACCTGCGCTCGCGCAAAATCAGGAGGCTCACGCGGCTCGCGGAAGTTTCGGACATCGACCCCGTGTACCTTCCGGACGGGGAGATCGCGTTCGCCTCCACGAGGGCGGCGAAATACTGCGCCTGCAACCGGCACATAATGTGCAACCTCTACAAGATGTCGCCGGACGGCTCAAACATCACGCAAATCGGCAATTCCATAGAATTTGAAAACACACCTTCCGTGATGCGCGACGGCCGAATACTCTACACGAGGTGGGAGTATGTCGACCGCAATTTTTCCGGCGCGCAGGGGCTTTGGACGTGCAATCCCGACGGGACGCGCCACGCCCTCTACTGGGGGCAGGAGACAAAAAATCCCGCGCTGAACGGAGTCCAAATGCCGAATTCCTCGAAAGTGGCGGCAATCCTGTCGTCGTGCCACGACGTCGCGTGGGGGGCGCTCGCCGTGATAGACAGAAACGCCGGAATCGAGGGCGAAAAATCGGTCGTAAAAATTTTCCCCGCCTCGGCGAGAAAGCTCATAGACAAGCCCGGCGACAAATTCGCGGACTCGATGAAGGCCGTAAAGCTGAAATACGAAGACCCCGAGCCCGTTTCCGAAAGCCTCCTGCTGGCCTCGCGCCAAAATTCGGAAAAATCCCCCGCAATGGGGCTGTATCTCATCGACATTGAAAGCGGCGGGGAAATACCCGTCGCAAAGGCGTCGGGAGAAAAAGGTATATTCGACGCCAAGCTCGTCGCCCCGAGACCCGAGCCGCCGGCGGTCGCGCCGCAGCGCTCGTACGGCTCCGAACGCGCGCTTATGTACGTCTCCAACGTCTACGAGGGAACGCATATGAAGGGCGTCAAGAAAGGGGACATAAAATCGCTGCGCGTAATCTGCAATCCGCCTAAGCTCTATTGGAGCCCGGGATACTGGGAAAACGAGGGCTCGCAGGCGCCGGCGATGAATTACGACGACTACGACGACAAGGTAATTCTCGGGACGGTGCCCGTCGAGAGCGACGGCTCCGCCTACTTCGAGGTTCCCTCCGAAAAATTCCTATACCTCCAAGCCCTCGACGAAAACGGCGACATGGTTCAGACAATGCGCAGCGGGGTCTCGGTTCTCCCGGGCGAAATATCGTCGTGCGCGGGCTGCCACGAATCCCGCAATTCGCCCCCTCCGCCGAGCTTGCAGCCGTCCATGGCGCTGAAAAGAAAACCGAGCAAAATCCTTCCCGCGCCGCGCGGCATAGCGGGAGCGGAGCTCTCCTACATGAAGAACATCCAGCCGATTCTCGACAGGCACTGCGTGAAATGCCACGACTTCGGCGGCAAAGGCTCGGGAAAGATAATCCTCTGCGGCGACAGGGGGCTGGTGTTCAACCAGTCTTATTTGCAGCTGCATTCAAAGAGAGCGATATCAGCCATAGGCGCGGGCGCCGACGCCGTGCAGGAGGCGAACTCGTGGGGCGCGAGACAAAGCCGGATAGTGAAGATGATCCGCGCGGGGCACGGAGGCGTTAAGCTCGGTGACGGGGAATTTGCGGATTTGCGCGCGTGGATAGATGCAAACGCACCTTATTACCCGACGGAGGACTGCGCCTATCCGCAGAACCCGTCGGGGCGTTCGCCGCTGGCTTTCGGGGAAATCCAAAGGCTCTTTGAGCTCGCCGAAAGCGGCGCGGGAAAATTCGGATATTCCAAAGAGGAAATCTCCGAGCGCGGCGCCCCGTTCGGAATATGGAAAGGCAATGTGGTAAAAAACAGGATCGTGGCGCGCCTTTACCGCTACGAAGCCGTGTCGTTCGACCGGCCGGAGCTCTCGCCGATTTTGAGGGCAATCGAAGCCGGATCGCCCGCGTACGAAGAGGCGCTCGGGATAATACGCCGCGGGGCGGAGCGCCTCGCAAAAAAGCCGCGCGCCGACATGGACGGCTACGAATTTTCAGCCGACGCGAAATCAAAAAACAAGCGCTGGGAGGCGCTGCAAAGGCTCGAAAGCCTCGCGAGAAAGGCGATTGAAAGCGGGAAGAGCTTCCGCGACCCCGAGACGCTCGAAGGGAAAGCCCCCGCCAAATAAAAAGCCCCGCGCCGCCGAAACCGCAAAGGCAATTTTATAAAAAACGCCGCGGCGGACGTCGGGGAAGTCTTGCAATATTCAAGGCGATTGCGGACCGGAAAAGGGGATATTCCCAAATCTCCGCCTCCGCGCCCGAAAAAAAACGCGGCCCGAAATCTCCGGACCGCGTTTTTGCCGCCTTTCCCAACGCGCAAAGCGCGCGGGAATTTGCGGGCTATCCCTCCCCGCCGAGCGGCTTGGGCTTTTCCTTCGAAAGCTCGTACGGGTCGAGCAAGTCGGGGCGGAGGGCGTTTTCCTGCGCCTCGGTATCCGCCGACCAGCCGCCGCCGAGAGCCGATATGAGGTTGACGTACGCCTTGAACCTGTCGCCGCGCAGCGAAATCTGGGCGCGCTCGTTCGCGAGCGCAAGCCTCTGGGCGTCGCTGACCGAGAAGTAGTCTATGTACCCGAGGTCGTACTGCTTCTGCGTAAGGTCCTGGACTTTAAGAGAGGCGTTTACGACGTCCGTGCGCTTGTCGTATTCGCGTTTGAGGCAGTTTATCTGCGCGAGCGCGTTCTCGACCTCGCCGATGGCGTTGAGAACGGTGTTCTTGTAATTTTCAAGCGTTTCTTTGTGGGCTGCGAGGGCAACCTGTTTCTGCGCGTAGATTCTGCCCGCCTGGAAAATCGGTATATAAATCTGCGGGCTTATGCCCCATGCGAAACTCGACGAGTTTATGAGCTTGTCGATCTTCTCCGCGGAGAGGCTCGTGTCGGCGGAAAACGAAACCGTCGGGAAGTACGCAGCGTGCGCCGCCCCTATGCGCGCGTTTGCCGCGTACACCTTGCGCTCGGCCTGCGCGATGTCGGGCCTGCGTTCGAGCAGCTCCGACGGAATGGCCGCGGGCAGGCGCGGCATCGCCTCCGGAAGCGGGAGAATTTTGAAGTCCAGCCTCGACGGGACCGTGCCCGCGAGAATCGCGATGTCGTTCCTTGCGACCGCCATCTGCCGCTCAACCGACGCAAGCTGCGCGGACGCTTCGTACTCCTCCTGCAAAGCCCGCTGCATGTCCACATCGTTGGCCTCGCCGTATTTCAGGCGGCGGGAGATGTACTGCGTCTGGTCTTTCCGCACTTTCACCGTGCGTTCGAGCAGCTCTATTTCGGAGGAATACTGGCGTATCGAGAAATACAAGGTAGCCACCTGCGCCTGCATGAGCAGCATCAGGTTTTCGTACTCGTCCAGCGCCGCCTGCGCGTCGGCGACGTCGGCGTCTATTATGCTGCGTATACGCCCGAACAGGTCGAGATCCCACGTCACGCCAAACCCCGTCGCCCAGTTGTCGTAGGTGCCCGCATACGATCCGTGCGTGTTTTTGGACGACCCCCTGCGCGAATACGACGCGTTGCCGTTCAGCTGCGGATACAGGTCGCTCTGGTCCATAAGGGCGGTCTCGCGCGCCTGTTCGACGCGCCAGAACGCGGCCTTGAGGCTCGGGCTGTTTTCACGGCACATTTTCAGGAGGGCGTCGAGCTGCGGGTCGTCAAAGACCTTCCACCAGTCGCCCTTCGGCAGCGAGTCCGCGGGCAGCGCGCTCTTCCAGAGCGACTCATCGCGCGAGAAGTGCTCTTTCATAAGCTCCTCCTCCGCGATTTTGAAGCTCGGCTCCACATAGTCGGGCCCGACCATGCAGCCCGCAAGCGCCAGCGCGGACGCCGCAAACGATGCATTTAAGATTTTTCCTTGTTTCATATGTATGTATTACTGCGCTTTGTAGTTTTTCCTGATGAGATAGAAGAACACCGGCGTGAATATCAACCCCATGAACGTGACGCCTATCATTCCGTAGAACACCGAAGTTCCCAGCGCCTGGCGCAGCTCGGAAGCCGAGCCGGTCGCGTAGGCGAGCGGCACGACGCCGAGAATGAACGCGAACGACGTCATAAGGATCGGGCGCAGGCGGTTTTTTGACGCGTTGCTCACGCTCGATACAATCTCTTCCCCCTTTTCCTGTCTTTGTTTTGCGAATTCGACTATAAGTATGGCGTTTTTGCACGCAAGCCCAATCAGCACCACGAACCCGATTTGCGTCATGATATTGTTGTCCATGCCGCGCATCAGAACCCCGCAGAGGGCGAACAGAAGCACGAGAGGCACGACGAGAATGACGGAGAGCGGCAGCCTCCAGCTCTCGTAGAGGGCGGCGAGCACGAGGTAAACGAAGAGCACGCACATTGCGAAAATCACGGCTGCCGTGTTGCCCACCCGCTTTTCCTGGAACGCCAAATCCGTCCACTCTATGCCCATGCCCGACGGCAGCGTCTCGGCGGCGATTTTTTCTATCGCGGCCATAGCCTGCCCCGTGCTGTACCCGGGAGTCAGGTTGCCCATGACCTCGGCGGCGGGATAGAGGTTGTAGCGCGTCACGCTCTCGGGGCCTATCGTGCGCCTTATGTTGGCGACGGAGCCGAGCGGCACGTTCACGCCGTGGACGTTGGGAACTTTGAGGTTGTATATGTTGGAGACGTCGGAACGCTGGGAATCCTCCGCCTGCGCCATAACGCGGTAGACGCGGTTGAGGATATTGAAGTCGTTGACGTAGACAGAACCGAGGTTGTACTGCATCGTCTCGAAAATCGAGCTTATCGGGACGCTCAACTTCTGCGCCCTCTCGCGGTCGATATCCACGTAGAGCTGCGGGGAGGATATGCGGTAGGTAGTGAAGGAGAGCGAGCTTTCCGGAGACTGCATGGCCTTCCCCGCGATGAGCTTTGTGTACTTTTCGACCGCCTCGATTCCGTGGGAGGTCCTGTCCTGGACCATGAGCTTGTAGTCGCCGCCCGCGCCTATGCCGTTGACGGCGGGCGGGGTGAGAACGAAGCACGACGCCTCCGGCACATCCTTTTGCAGGATTCCGTAGAGCTGCGCTATTATGCCGTCAAGGGTAATGCCCTTCTTTTCGCGCTCGACCTTCGGGGTCAGTTTAATAAAACTGGCGCCCGCGTTGGAGGACTTGCCGTGGGTTGCGCCGTTGAGGCCGACGACGGACATGACGTCTTCTATGCCGTCCACTTTCTTTATCAGCTTCTGTATCTTCCGCTGGACGGCGTCGGTGTGGGCGAACGTCAGGCCGTCGGGAAGCTGGGTGGTTATGAAGACGTAGCCGGTATCCTGCTTGGGGATAAAGCCCTTCGGGGTCGTCCTGAACAGGTGCACCGTAAACCCGAGCAGCGCGACATAGAGAACCATCACTATCGCGGAGAATCTCACCAGCCCTTTGACAAACGCGCCGTATTTTTCGGACACCCATGAAAACGAAGCGTTGAATCCTTTAAAGAACCACCCGAAAAGGAAATTCGAAATTCTCGTGAAAAGGTCGGGATTTTCGTGGTGGCGGAGCATAATGGCGCAGAGCGCGGGCGAGAGCGTCAGCGAAACTATGCCGGAAAGTATTGTGGAAACCGCGATTGTGAGAGCGAACTGGCGGTAGAACTGCCCCGAAATGCCCTCGATGAACGCCGTGGGGACGAACACGCTCGAAAGCACGAATACGATTGCGATCAGCGCGCCCTGCACCTGCGTCATAGCCCTCTTGGTGGCCTCCTTTGCGTCGAGCCCGTCGCGCATGTTCCGCTCCACGTTCTCGACGACGACGATCGCGTCGTCGACGACGATGCCGATGGCGAGCACCAGCCCGAAGAGCGACAGATTGTTTATCGAGAACCCGAACGCGTCCATCAGCGCAAACGTGCCTATGAGCGAAACCGGTATGGCGAATAGCGGAATTATCGCCGCCCGCCAGTTTTGAAGGAACGCCATTACGACCACGACGACCAGGATTATCGCCTCGAATATCGTGTGGTATACGGCGTTGACGGAATCCCTTATATAAGTCGTATTGTCGAGCGCGACGTAGTAATCGACTCCCGGGGGGAAGTCCTTGCGCATTTCCTGCAAGGTCGTGTGTATGCGGTTTGCGGTGTCGAGCGCGTTGGAGCCCGGCAGCTGGTACATGGCAAGCGACACGGCCGGCATTCCGTTCAGGTACGACTCGTCTGCGTAGGTGTACGCGCCTATCTCTACGCGCGCAACGTCCTTCAACTGGACTATCTTTCCGTCGTCGGTATACTTTATGATGATGTTTTCAAACTCCTCGGGGCTTTGGAGGCGCCCCTGGGTGTTTATCATCAGCTCGTACGCCGCGTCAGGGTTTGTGAACGGGGGCTGGTTGAGTTTGCCCGCCGCGACCTGCTTGTTCTGCTCGCGGAGGGCGGCGACGACTTGGGAGGCCGTCATGTTGAAGTGCGAAAGCCTGTCGGGATTGAGCCAAACGCGCATGCTATATTCGCGGGCGCCGAAAATCTGTATGTCGCTGACGCCGTACACGCGCGCGAGCCTGTCCTTCATCTGCGTGATGGCGTAGTTGGTGAGATACAGTTTGTCGCGGCTGCCGTCGGGCGAATATAGGTTGGCGACCACCAGCATGTCGGGCGAGCGCTTCCTGACGATTACGCCTATGCTGCGGACCTCGTCGGGAAGGCGCGGCTCCGCCACCGCGATTCGGTTCTGGACGAGAACCTGCGCGGTGTCGATGTTGGTTCCGACCTCGAAAGTCACGGTGATGGTGGCGGAGCCGTCGGCGTTGCACTGGCTCTGTATGTACATCATGTTTTCGACGCCGTTGATTTCCTGTTCGAGGGGGGCGATTGCGGTATCCATGAGGATTTCCGGAGACGCCCCCGGGTAGTTCACCGTGACGGTCACCGACGGAGGAACTATGTCGGGGTACTGCGATACCGGCAAACGCACATACCCGACTATGCCCACAAGGGTAATCACAATGGAGATCACCGCCGCAAAAATGGGCCTGTCTATGAAAAAGTGCGAAAATTTCATGTCCGTTGTATTTTTTGCGTTATTCGGCCTTGGCGGGCTTGGCGGAAACCTTTATCCCGGGAACGGCCCTCTGGAGCCCGACGAAAATCACGTCGTCTTTCTCGGAGACGCCATCGAGTATCTCGCGGTATTTGCCGAAGAGCTTCCCTATTTTGACGGGGCGGTATTCGACCACGCCGTCCTTGTTGACGACGAGCACATAGCGGTTTATGAGGTCGGTGCCTATAATCTCCTCGGGCAGCACGAGGAACTCCTGCGCCTTTCCGCCGCGGATCTTTATCCTGCCGAACATGCCTGCGGCGAGAAAATGGTCCGGATTGGGAATGTCGGCGCGCATTGTGAGGCTCGAAGTCTGCGCGCCTATGCGGTTGTCGGAATAGGTGAGCTGGCCCTTGAACGGCTTGTCCTCCTCGCCCCAAAGGGTCATTTCGACGGGCGGGCCCTTGCGGTTTACGACGTCTATTTCATCGAACAGGCCGCTCTTCCGGTAGCGCAACATGTCGCGCTCGCTCGCCTCGAAATAGGCCTGCACGACGCCGCTGTTGACTATCGTGGTGAGCAGCGTGGAGTCGGCGGTAATGAGGTTGCCGGGGTCGACCATGCGCTGCGAGACCTTTCCGGCGATGGGCGCGCGTATGTGCGTGTATTCGAGGTTCAGCTCGGCCTCCGTCAAACGCGCCTGCGCGTTCAAAAGGTTTGCCTCGGCGCCCAAGACCTCCGCGTGGCGGGTGTCGTAAATTTCCTTGGAAATGGCGTTGGAGGCGAGCAGCCCCTTCGCGCGCTCGAGATTTGTCTTGGCGAGCAGCAGGCGCGCCTCGACCTCCTTGACAGACGCCTTGGCCGCCGCGAGCGCCGCCTCGTAGGGACGCGGGTCGATGATGAACAGCAGGTCGCCCTCCTTGACTATCTGGCCCTCTTTAAAGAGAATCTTTTCGAGATAGCCGCTGACGCGCGAGCGGAGCTCGACAAACTCCAAAGGCTCGATTCGCGCGGTGTACTCGTCCCAAATTTCAAAGGTTTTCTTGGAAGGCTTGGCGACCAGAACCTCGGGAGCGGGGCGCGCGGCATTCAGCCCCTCCTTGCCGCATCCCGAAAATGAGGCTGACACGGCGGCCGCAAGGGCGAGAGCCGCAAGTTTTGCCAGAACGTTTCTGATGTTCGTTTTTTTCATATGCATATACGGATAAACGTAGATTTCAGTTTATGAATTTGTCGAAAAATTCGCCTATTATACCGATGACTTCAACACTCCTGTCGGATTTTATATGTTCCCATCCTGCGACCTTCTGCAATCCGGCGCGGGAAGAATTGAAAATGTGGACCTGTCCGATTATCATGTGCGCGGCTATCCTCGCCCTGTCGCCTTCAAGCGCGCCGCGGGAAGCTATGGATATAAGGTGGGCGAGCATTTCGAGTTCCGCGCGAAAAACATCTATAAATATATCAAAAACTTGCGTCTGATAAAGTTCCTCGCGCGTGATGATTAGAATTATCGAGCGCAATATGTAGTCGGGAACGCGCTTGGAGGAAAGCTTTGAGGCGAGAAAATCGAGAATGAGCTTGCGCGCCTCGCACGGATCTCCGCTCTCCAAGACCTTCGCAAAGCTGTCAAAATAAGGGCTGTTGAAAACTTTTATGAAATCGCGGATTTGGAGGGCGAGCTCCATGTACAGCTCGTTTTTGCCGCCGAAATAGTAATTTATGGCGGCATGGTTGAGATTGGCCTTGGCGGCGATTTCGCGCGTCCTCGCGCCCGCGAGCGACCTCATGCCGAACTCTTCGAGGGCGGCTTTGAATATGCGCGCCTTCGGGTCTTCGCATCTTCCCTCGATAAGCTCGATTATGTAATTCTTTTCAGACATCTGAAAAATAATTTTCAACCAAATGGTTTAATCATTTGGCTTGTCAAGCGTTTTCAAAAACTTTCTGGCAAAATTTTCGCGAATTTCCCAACCGGCGCATGAACCCGCGCCGCGGCGGAAACTGCCGTTTGCTCCGCAAGCGGCGCTAAGGGCAATATGGCGGTATCCCGCGGGTTTGCCAAAGCCTCCGGAACCGTTTCACGGCCGCCACTGCCCTCTCCCCCTGCCCGCCTGCGGACACCCGCGCTGTACTGCAAGCGGACTGTTGTATCGCATCGCAAGGTTTGAGGGGGAAAAATCGAACGTTTGAGAAAATCCCCGTATTAGTGGGGATTTTCGGAATGGGTGTGCAAGGGACATTCGTGGGAAATTGCAAGCGGGTTGTAAGCGGCTTAAAAACCCCTTTGCAACGGCACGGGATATTGAGTCTTCTCCCGTAGTTCGTAGATGCCGTGGTCGGCTTTATAGACAACCTTCGGCTCGGCGTAGATAAGCCACTCGCCCGCCGTTATTTTCGCCTTCCACTGTGCGGGCGTTATTGTCGTTTCGCGGGGTATGTCGTTATACTCCGTGCCGGTTTCCTGCTGTGGCACGAAAATTTCGCTGTTTGATATGCCTGGGAAAGACCTGTGGAATGCCACCTCTTCGCACATTACCAGCCCCCGCTTCTTCATTGTGCGCGTCGAATATGCGCGCAGCATGTAGCCGGACGTCGGTTTTAAAGTAAACTCATAATCGGGGTGCAATGTGCCGCCATTGAGCGCCTCAAAAAACCGCGCGACATCGTGGATATAATGTTTCTTGCAACCGGTGTATTTGTCATCTAACGTTGTAAACGCCGCGGTGCTTTGAAGCTCAACATAATTGCCGTCAATGTGCACAATCCGCTGCGGAGTGTTCTCCGCCCAAGCGTCGTACCAATGTTGTATGCTTACCCCATTGTTCCACCCGAACCCGCAGGTAAAATGCAAAATCGCAAAATCTCCGGTTTTGAATGCCGAGGCATCTTGGGCGTGTATGATTGTATTCAGATAACCGCATCCTCCGGAGCGTGACCGTAGATAAACCAACTCCCAACGCAGCGATTCCCATTTGTCCGCCAAGAGCCGTTTTTCCCTCAAATGTTCGATTTTTGGGCAGATTATCGACTTCGGCGGCGTTTTTTCTCAAACCAATCCCAGAACTTCCAACCACCCGCAATTTCCCTGTTTTAACGGCTTTCGGCGGGTTTTGGCGACTCATCAAACCTTTTGAGCTAAACCAGTGCGCAAAATAAAAAACGGATATTGTAGCCGCCTTTGCCTTTTCGGAATGCAAATCCATGTTTTGAAATACCTGCGGAAAACCCGCGCGAAGCGCGCGCAAAAAACGGCGGCCAATCATATGCGAAAAGGCGAGTTTCCATACATCTTTCCGTCGCTTTCCGAAATATCCGTTCCGCAACGACAGGCGGGATTCAAGCAGACGGCAATACCGCGCCATTCGGCGCCAACCGCCGCCGAGCGGGAAGCAAAAGCCGCCAATAACAACCCGTTGTCTGTGCCGAACCCGCTGTCAGATTCCCGCCCTAAGCAGCCAATCCGTGCGGGCGCGGAATACGCGAAATCCCTTGCGTATAAAAGCTATGCCGCAGCCCGCCTGCAACCTTCGTTAAAACATTCCCGCAGGAGTTCAGCGTCCCCGCCGCACCCGCCCTACGGGCGGCAGTCAAAGCGGCGCTGCAAACGGTTTGCAACCGTTCCGAAGATACTTCCCGAAAATCCCCCAAATTGGCATTTTCAAAATTTAGCTTCATTTTCTCAAATCAAGTTTTGATGTGTAATAATTATAATACTTAATTTGCGCGGCAAAAAAAAAATGCGCGCATGCCGTCAATACAGGCACAAAAAAAGCCCCCGCTTTTGCGGAGGCAAATGTTTACCGCAAGGCTTGCGGAGGCTTCTCCCCCTAAGACCGGAGAGACGAAAGTCCACCGGATTTCGGGGAAATGCGAACATTTCCGGAACTGCCGCCCCCGCTGCGCGCAATAGCGCGGCGGAGGCGGGGAAATTTCCGAAAATCGGCCTTCCGCGCGGAATTACATCATTCCGCCCATGCCGCCCATCGACGGGTCGCCCATGGGAGCGGCCGGCTTTTCTTCGGGCTTGTCGGCGATCATGCACTCGGTGGTGAGCAGCAAGCTCGCGACGCTCGCGGCATTTTGGAGGGCGGAGCGCGTCACCTTGGTCGGGTCTACGACGCCGGCCTTGAAGAGGTCTTCGAATTTTCCGGTGGCGACATTGTAGCCCATGTTGCCCTTGCTTTTGAGGACTTCCTTGACGACGAGCGCGCCTTCCTCGCCCGCATTTGCGCAGAGCTGGCGGAGGGGCGATTCTATCGCGCGGCGGACTATCTGCGCGCCGATATCCTCGTCGCCTTCAAGCTCGAGCTTGTCGATGGCGGAAGCCGTGCGCAGGAGGGCGACGCCGCCGCCCGCGCTGATGCCTTCCTCGACGGCCGCGCGGGTCGCGTGGAGGGCGTCGTCTACGCGCGCCTTCTTTTCCTTCATTTCGGGTTCGGTGGCAGCGCCGATGTTGATGACGGCAACCCCGCCCGCGAGTTTCGCAAGGCGTTCTTGGAGCTTTTCGCGGTCGTAGTCGGAAGTGGTTTCCTCAATGGCCTTGCGCAGCTGCTTTACGCGCGCCTGAATGTCGGCGGACTTGCCGGCGCCTTCGACGATCGTCGTGTTTTCCTTGCCGACGGTGATGCGCTTTGCCTTGCCGAGGTCGGCGAGCTGGATGCTTTCGAGCTTGATGCCGAGGTCCTCGGTTATGCAGCGGCCGTTGGTGAGAATGGCGATGTCTTCGAGCATTGCCTTGCGCCTGTCGCCGAAGCCCGGGGCCTTCACCGCGCAAACGTTGAGCATGCCGCGCAGCTTGTTGACGACCAGAGCCGCGAGCGCCTCGCCTTCGACGTCTTCGGCGATGACCATGAGCGGCTTGCCGGTTTTGGCGACCGCTTGGAGTATCGGGAGAAGTTCGTTGAGGTTGGAAATCTTCTTCTCGTGGATGAGAATGTAGGCGTCTTCAAGGACGCATTCCATGTTGTCGGTGTTGGTGACGAAATAGGGCGAGAGATAGCCCTTGTCGAACTGCATGCCTTCCACAACGTCGAGGGAGGTTTCGATTGTCTTGGCCTCTTCGACGGTGATGGTGCCGTCCTTACCGACCTTGTTCATCGCCTCGGCGATGATGTCGCCGATTTCCCTGTCCCAGTTGGCGGAAACGGTCGCGACCTGGCGGATTTCCTCGCTGTCCTTGACGGGCTTGGAGTTCTTGGCGAGCTCCTTGACGGCGGCTTCAACAGCCTTGTCTATGCCGCGCTTGACGAAAATCGGGTTCGAGCCCGCAGCCACATTGCGCAGGCCTTCGCGGTAGATCGCCTCCGCGAGAACCGTGGCGGTCGTGGTGCCGTCGCCGGCGTTGTCGGAGGTCTTGTTGGCGACTTCCTTGACCATCTGGGCGCCCATGTTTTCAAAGGCGTCTTCAAGCTCGATTTCCTTGGCGACGCTCACGCCGTCCTTGGTGATGAGGGGCGCGCCGTACTTCTTGTCGATGACGACATTGCGGCCTTTGGGGCCGAGGGTCGCCTTGACCGCCTTTGCGAGAATCGTTACGCCCGAGAGAATCTTCTTGCGGGCCGTTTCGTCGAAAATAATTTGCTTAGCCATATCTTTATTTCAGTTTTAAAGTTATTTGAGGATTGCGACGATGTCGTCTTCGCGCAGGAGCATATACTTGTCGCCGTTGAGCGTCACTTCGGTGCCGCCGTACTTGGAGATGAGAACCCTGTCGCCGACCTTGACGTCAAACGAAGAGCGCTTCCCGTCGTCGAGCGTGCGGCCGAGACCGACGGCGACTACCGTGGCTTCCTGCGATTTTTCCTTGGCGGAATCGGGAATTATGATGCCGCCCTTCACTTGTTCTTTTTCTTCTATTTGCTTGACGAGCACTCTGTCGCCAAGGGGTTGGATATTTACTTTTGCCATAGTTTTTTGTGTTCTTGTTTTTTCAATGGAAATTTAAACGTTCCGCCATACTCTCATATTTTGGGCCGCTTGCAAAGACAAAATCTCCGCCTCCGGCGCTTTCGGCCGGAGGCGGGGCGAACCCTCCATTAGGAGGGCTTTTTGGAATTGTCGTCGTCAACAACCTCGAAGTCGGCGTCGACCGCGTCGTTCTTGGGGGCTTCGGAAGCCTGGCCCGCGCCCGACGGCTGGGACTGCTGCGCGCCCGCCGCCTGCGAGGCCTGAGCCGCCTCCTGGAAGAACTTCGCCGCCTGTTCGAGAAGCTTCGTGAGCTTTTCGCTCTCGGCTTTCAAGGCCTCTTTCGTGGCGTTGTTGTCCTTCAAAAGCTCCTGCGCCTTCTTGACGCCCTCTTCGAGTTCGCCCTTTATCTGCGCGGGAAGCTTTCCGCCGTTTTCCTTAATCTGCTTTTCAAGGCCGTAGGCCATATTGTCGAGCTCGTTGCGGGCTTCGGCGGTCTCCTTGATATTCGCGTCCTCGGCGGCGTGGAGTTCGGCCTCCTTGCGGAGCCTTTCGACCTCCTCCTTGCTGAGGCCGCTGGAATTGGTTATTGTGATTTTCTGCTCCTTGCCCGTAGACTTGTCCTTTGCGCTGACGTTGAGAATGCCGTTTGCGTCGATGTCGAAAGTGACCTCGATCTGCGGCAGGCCGCGCGGGGCTGGGGCGATGCCGTCGAGCCTGAAATTGCCGATGAGCTTGTTGTCCTTCGCCATCGGGCGCTCGCCCTGCAATACGCGGATGTCAACAGCCGTCTGGTTGTCGGCGTAGGTGGAGAAGAGCTGCGAGGCCTTCTTGGGAATGGTGGTGTTGCGCTCTATCATCGGGGTGGCCACTCCGCCGGCGGTCTCTATGGAGAGAGTCAGGGGCGTGACGTCGAGCAGAAGCACGTCGCGGACGTCGCCGAGCAGCACGCCGCCCTGAATGGCCGCGCCCCTCGCCACAACCTCGTCCGGATTGACGCCCTTGTGCGCCTCCTTGCCGGCGAGCTTGTCCGCGGTTTCGACGACCCTGGGCATGCGGGTCATGCCGCCTACGAGAACGAGCTCGTCAATGTCGGACTTGGAAAGGCCGGCGTCTTTGAGGCACGCCTCAAAGGGCTTTACGGTCTTTTCAATGAGCGGATCGGTGAGCTGTTCGAGCTTCGAGCGCGTAAGTTTTACGTTCAAGTGCTTGGGGCCCGTGGCGTCCGCGGTTATGAACGGCAGGTTGATGTCAGTCTCCTGCGCGGAGGAAAGGGCTATCTTCGCCTTTTCGGACTCCTCTTTCAGGCGTTGGAGCGCCATCGGGTCGTTGCGCAGGTCTATGCCGTTTTCCTTTTTGAAGTTGTCGATGAGCCAATCCATTATGGCCGCGTCGAAATTGTCGCCGCCGAGCTCCGTGTCGCCGTTGGTCGCCTTGACTTCAAACACGCCGTCACCGATTTCGAGAATCGAAATATCGTACGTGCCGCCGCCAAGGTCGTAGACCGCGATGGTCTCGTCGTTCTTCTTGTCGAGCCCGTAGGCCAGCGACGCCGCGGTGGGCTCGTTTATGATTCTGCGCACATTCAGGCCCGCGATGGTGCCGGCGTCCTTGGTCGCCTGCCTCTGCGCGTCGTTAAAGTACGCGGGAACCGTTATGACGGCCTCCGTGATGGGCTCGCCCAGATAAGCCTCGGCGTCGGCCTTCAAATGCTGGAGAACCATCGCCGAAATCTGCTCCGGCGAAAACCGCTCCGTCTTGTCGCCGACCTGGCACTCTATCATGGCGGCGCCGTTGGGGCCCTCCACGACTTTGTACGGAAGCTGCTTTGCGAGGTTTTCAACCTCGGAGAATTTGCGGCCTATAAGCCTCTTTGCCGAGAAAATGGTATTGCCCGGATTCGTGATGGCCTGGCGCTTGGCCGCCTGCCCCACGAGCCTCTCGCCCGACTTGGTGAAAGCCACGACAGACGGGGTCGTCCTTCCGCCCTCCCTGTTCGGGATAACGGTGCTCTCTCCGCCTTCCATGACCGCCATGCAAGAGTTCGTAGTTCCTAAATCTATTCCTAATATTTTGCTCATATGCCATAAAGTGAAGCATTCGCCGTGCCAAAACCAGACGGAATGCGGCGAATTGCAATATGAGCATATTATTCAAACAGTTAATAAAAGACAAAAATTTCCTCGCGAACTTCCTCCCCGCGCGCCGCAGCCCCAATGTCACACAATGTGCGACATTCTGGCACACGCGGGCGCGCACACCGCCCGCATGGGCGCAAAAAAACCCGCGGGAAACCCGTCCGGCGGATTTTGAAGACGCGCTTATATTTATATTATAGTGCGGCGAATGTCCGAAATCTATTTCCCGCCCGCGCTTTTCAGCCGCACGACTATGCCCTCGTTTATGAGGTCGTTTGAGAGAATGCGTATGGCGCCGCCGACGACTTCAATTCTCGGGGCTATCTTCGCCTCCCTGTCGCGCGCGGGCAAATCCATTACTTCCCGAAACAGCCCGTCCGCAAGATATATCCCTTCAACTTCCCGCCCCGCGGGCAGGCGCGCCTCAGCATTCGGGGACAGAAACACTACAAACACTTTGTCGTCGCGCGGATGCTTTCCCCAGACGCAATCCGCGCCCATGTGCGCCGTCGGGCTGTCGTAAGACATTTTTTCGGCGTCGTACCTGCGCTCCGGCACGGGGGTGCCGTTCAGGTTCTCCCACGTCGGAACGGCCTTCAAGAGTTTCAGACGCGCGGGAATCTCGCGTATGAATTTGTAGTTTGGGGCGTTTATCGTGCCGCCTGCCCTGCCGTACCACATTGTCCACGCCCCGCGCGCCGCGGCTGCCGACGATTCGGCGAGCATTCTTTCGGTGTCGGAAATATTGGGCGTTGACGATGCCGTTCTGTCGGGGCCGTACCCCGCTCCGGCGATGCGCGGGTCGGACACGAAAGCGTCGCCGCTTTTCTCCTGCATGAGAAAGTCGAATTTATAGCCGCCCCTGCCGAGCCGCTCCATCTTTTCGGCGAGCTCCGGAGGCACCGTGCCTATCCAATTTTCGTAAATTCCGTACGGCTCCGCGATGAGCTTGAAATCCGGATTGAGCTTCAACCCCTCGCGCCGCAGGGCGTCGTAATAGGCAAGCTTCCCCTCCGAATATGTGGCGTACTCGTGCGTGCAGCCCGGGAACGGATTGGAGAAATCCCCGCCCGTCCAATGGGCGAGCGTCACGTTCCGCCCCTGCGCCTTATGCACATCGGCAACGTCCAGCTTCGGGGGCAGACGGAAATTGCCGCTCGCCTTTGGCTCGTCCCAGGAGAATCCGGCTGCTCTGAAACCCGGGCGGCGGCTCTCTATGCTTTTGAGTTTGTCCGCCGCCATTCTGACGGTGTCGTCTATTACTTTCTGCTGCTGGAAGTCGAGGGTCAGATTACGGAAGTTCGGGGGCTCGTACCAGGAGGTCGCCATATTTTCCGGAAACGCTTTTTCCGGACTTGCGACGACGTAAGACTTCTGGATGCGGTCGATTTCCTTTTCGGAATATTTGCGGTTGAAATCGAGGGCGAGGCGGCGCAGCGAAAATTCCGGATCGTTAAAATAAAAATACATTCCCTCTGCGAGCGGGCTGTTCTCCATTCCATGGCAGTATATGACATGCGTATGCCCCATTTGGCGCGCGTACGCCAAAGAGTCCTCCGGAGAATCCCTCATCCAGCAAAGCCCCATTATATTCCGGTAGTCGGAAAGCCCGAATTTCGGGGAGTCCGCCGCAAAAGACGCAGCAAATTGGGCGGAACACGCGCAGAAGGCGGCAAAATGCCGAATGTAATATTTCATTCCGCCGGATATTGCGGAGTTTTCCGAATATTTCAAACGTTTTCCGGCCGAAATCCCCGGGGCTTTTCCGCCTCGGGGCGGCGCGCGCCCGCCCATATATCTTGACAAAACTCGGCCGGACGGAAAATATTTGCGGCTTAAAACGATATACGATGCAAGCGATAGTTTTCCCGCCACTCGAAAAATGCCCCGCGCCGGAGCTGACCGGCGTCCAAAAGAGGATTCTCGAATTGAAAGAACGGCGCGGCGCCGTGATACTCGCGCACAACTATGTATGCCGCGAGATTCAGGAAGTCGCGGACTATGTGGGAGACTCGCTCGGGCTGTCGAGGGAGGCAAAAAAAACCGGCGCGAAAGTCATAGCGTTTGCGGGCGTGGACTTCATGGCGGAAACCGCAAAAATCCTCAACCCCGAAAAGACGGTGGTACTGCCCGACCGCGCTGCGGGTTGCACGCTCGAAGAGCTCTGCGAGCCCGTGGAGCTCGCAGTTTTCAAGAGAAAGTACCCGGGCGCGACAGTGATTTCTTACATAAATTGCAGCGCGGGCGTAAAAGAGATCAGCGACATAATCTGCACGAGCGGCAACGCGCTCGAAATCGTAAAACAGATTCCGCCGGAGCAGGAGATAATATTCTGCCCCGACAGGCACCTCGGCTCCTGGATAACGGAGCAGACGGGGCGCAAAATGATTCTGTGGGACGGCTACTGCTGGGCGCACACGCAATACAAGGCAAGGGAGCTCGCCGACATAAAGAAAGCTTTCGACGGCGCACCGCTCGTCTGCCACCCCGAGTGCCCCAAGGAGGTGCGCGACGTCGCCGACTGCGTTTGTAGCACGGAAAAGATGATAAAATTCTGCCGCGAGAACCCGTCGGACAAATTTATAATCGCAACCGTGGTGGAAATGGTGCACAGGCTGCGCCGCGAAATTCCGAACAAAACTTTCATAGCGGCGACCTCCTCCGGCAAGCCCGCCCAGCACTGCAAAAACATGCTGATGAACACGCCCGAGAAGCTCCTGAAATGCCTCGAAGACCTAGAGCCGAGAATCGAGCTGCCCAAAGACGTGATGGACCGCGCCCGCAAGCCCATAGAGCGGATGCTTGAAATGTCCGAATCCGTCGGCCGCGCAGGCGCAGATTCCGCAAAAGGCGCGTAGCCCCCGCCGGACGGAGACCCGCGCCGGAAGCGCGCCCATTCAAAACCGCCGCGCCAAATCGGGAAGCCGCGGCTTTTGCGGCGAACACCAAAGAGTCAAGCCCTCAAAGCCGATTCGGCGGCAATCCGGCCGCGCCGACAACGGGCGCATGGCGCCGCCGCACAAACAAAACGGGAGCCGCTCAGCAATTCTCATTTTGCGCCCGGGGCAAACCTTGGGCACTTGCCGGGCTTGAATTTGTATTTTTCGTCCAAAGAGTCGTGGCACTTCGCGCACGAATTCGCGGCGGAATTTGAATGCGGGTCGTGGCAGACGACGCAGCTCATGCCCTCGTGGGCTCCCACGTGAGTGTGGTCGTCGGAGGTGCCGGCTTCGCGCGTCCAGTTCGGCGAATGGCAGTTGTAGCAAAGCTTTGCGTTCGGGTCCTGCGACACGCCGATTTCCTTCCCTTCCAGATAGCGTCTCACCGACATGAGCCGGTCGGTTCTGAAATGCGCCCCGTCGGCGCGGGAATAGAACGATGTCTTGGGAACGGCGCATGCCGGAATCTTCGACTTTTCCCCATTTTCAAAATTCGGGATTTTCGGCTTTTCGGAGTGGATTTGGTGGCACGCCATGCAGGGAATGGCGGGAACTCCCCTCTGCTTTTCGTCCCTAATTTTCCAGCTTTCGCACTCCCCGTCGAGCGACATCAGGGAATGTATGTTGCCGTCGTAGAACATGCCGTGGCAGCGGAGGCAATCCCAGTACGGCTTTTCCTGCGAATTGTGGACTTTGTCCTCAAATATGTTAGCATAGGTCGTGGAGTGCGCCCCCTTGCGCCATTTTGAAAATTCGTCCTTGTGGCATGCCGCGCAGCGGTCCATTATGTCGAGGCGCTGGCGCTCCGTGAGCTTTATGTTGGAATGCGACACGTCCTTTGCGAAGTGCGAGAGAACCATTCCCGCCTTTTCCTTCAAGCTGTGCAGGCCGTTGGAAACCGCCGTCCCGTGGCACTGGACGCACGAGACTCCGGAGTGCGCCGAATTCTTCCACTTTTCGTGGGACGGCTTGATTTCGTGGCACTGGACGCACGTGTATTCTGGGTCCGCGCAGTTCCATGCGGAATACCCGCCGAATGCGAACACGCAGACTGCGGCGGCCGCCGCCAGATATGTAAAAGCTATTTTGCCATTCATGCCGGAACCCTCCCGAAAGCTTTTGCGACTTTTTCGCCCGTGCGGAATGCGAGCGCCATTACGGTCAGGACGGGGTTAAACCCGCCGTTGTTGACGTGCACGGCGGCGTCGCCGATGAACACGTTTTCCGTCCCCCAAACCTTGCAGTCGGGGTCTACTACGGAATATTTCGGGTTGTCCCCCATTCTGCACGAGCCCGCCTGGTGCTGGCCTCCGGCATTGCAGTACGAGAGATTCGGCTTGTCGCCCACCTTCCACACGGTTTTGGCGCCCGCCTCCCGCAGCACCGATTCCGCGGCGTCGGTCATTATTTTCGCCTGGACGGCGGTGAGCGGATGCTTGCCGCCCTGCGAAGAGAGCATGGGGATTCCGAAAGCGTCTCTGCGCGTCTTGTGCAGCACTATGCGCGCCTCGTACATCGGAATTTCCTGGACGGGGCCGTGCAGCTGGAGCATCCGCCTGTAATTTTCCCTCTGGTACCTCTTGTGCTCGGCGCCCCATCTCGGGGAATTGGGCGGCCTTATCCTCGACCTCGCCCACGGCAAGGTATAAAATTCGGAGCACAGCACCCCCGCGAAAATCTTGCGGTCGGGGAGGTGGTTGAAATCCGAAAACGCCACCGTTGCCCCGGGGCCCATCTCGGAGGACACGTCGCGGTCGAACAGCCCGAACGCCCCGCAGTAGTGGTGGGAGTTCGCGCACCTGCCGACCATGTCGGAATTGTTGCCGAGCCCGTCCCGAAACATGTCGGACTTGGACATCAGAAGAAGCTTTGCGGTGCCGGACGAACCCGCCGCCGAAATGACGGCGTCGGCGGGCTGGAAATGGGAATTCCGGTCGAGGTCGAAATACCTGACGCCCACCGCCCTGCGGCCCTCCATGACGATTTCGCACGCTATCGAGCCGGTGCGCACTTCGCAGTTGCCGGTCCGCATGGCAACCGGAATTACTGTGTTCTGCGTGCCGTTTTTGGCGTCGCACGGGCAGATGTAGCCGCAGCACGTATGGTTGCGCAGACACGCCGCCCTGCCATTGTACCGCACCGAATTGCGCAGCATGGGTATCGGATATGGGTGGAGGCCGAGGCGCTTCATCGCCGGTATGAGAATCTCCCTGTCCTCCCTGTTGTACTCGAATGCGGGCATGGGAAAATCCTTTTTGCGCGGCGGGGCGTACGGGTTTTCCCGCTGGTCGCCCGACACGCCGACCTCGTACTCCGCCTGTTCGTAATAAGGCTCTATCTCGTCGTAGGTTATGGGCCAGTCGGCGAGGGCGGAATCCTTTATATTAGGATAGAGAGTGTGCAGCTTGAAATCCTGCGGCATAAACCTCCACGCCATCGCGCCGTATGTCACCGTTCCGGAGCCCACGCACGCGGCGTTGAGAAAATGGTCGTGCAGCCACGGCTTTTCGGCGTTTGAAAACTTGCGCCTGTCGAGGGTGTGCAAGGGCCTGATTGCGTGCGTGCGCTGGTTTATGAGCTCGTCGTTGGGCGAGTCGTCGTAGTCGGGCCACTGGCCGCGTTCGAGAATTACGCATTTCAGCCCGGCGGAGGCGAGCTGCTTGGCGACGATTCCGCCGCCCGCGCCCGCGCCGACCACAACGGCGTCGACTTTTTCGTGCCTGGTTTCCATACTCTAACGGCTCCCGTACCTGTTCTGCCCCAGCACGTGCGGCATATCCAGCCCGCACATTCTGTACGACATATAGTCTTTGTTTCCGCCGTGGCGCGGCGGGCCGTAGAAACCCTGCATGGAGCGCGTCAACAGCTCCCCGAAGAACCCGCGCTGGTCGGAGCCCTCCCAGTCCCCGCGCTCGAGCTTGCCCGCCTCCATCTTTTTCAGAAAGCCGGTCTGTACGTCAAACCCGAGGTTCTGGAAATCTTTTGAGTAAAGGCGGCGGGAGGCTTTCTGGATTGCCGCAATACCCTTTTTGTATGTCGGCAGCATTTCCGGATAATATTTCCCCGCCCAATTTTCAATATAGTTGACGACGCCCGCGTCCGTCGCCCCGCCCCACCGGTCGTCGGCGGGGATAATCTGCTCCGCGACGGCGGCGAGGCACTCGCGCTCGGAGTCGGTGAAAACTTTTCCCTTTCCGGATGCCGAACACCCGCATATCGCGATGCCCGCGCCCGCCGCGGCGGACACTTTTAAAAACTCTCTTCTCGTTGCCATTTTCGCTGTAATATATAGTCTTAATTGAAAACAAATATAAACCTTGCGCGGAGACCGCGCAAACAATAAATCGATTGAGAAAGCAAAATCGCCACGATTCTCGCCTTTGGCGGAAACAAAACATCCGGGGAATAAAAATAAAAAATCCGCAAGAACGCGAGTTTTTGCGGATAAAAAATGGTCGGGCCGCCGAGGATCGAACTCGGGACCTCTTGCACCCCATGCAAGCGCGCTCCCAGACTGCGCTACGGCCCGAAAATTAAGTAATTGACGCTACCCGTTCCCCTCCGTTTGGCAAGCTTTTTTTTGCGTTTTCCGCGATTTGCCCCAAAAAAGCCCTACAATTTCGATTTTTCCATGAGTCTGCGCGCCTCTTTGAGCTGGCGGCGCACTGTGGCTTTCAGCGGCGAGTCTTCGGGAATTTCCGGATCCATGCGCTCCATCGCCTTCACCGCCTCGGCGAACTTGCCGTTGCGCATCAGCAGCGCGGCGTACCGGCGCAAAATGTAAACGGGGGCGTCCTTTTTAGCCGCCATTTTTGCATAGCACTCTTCCGCCGTCGCGTAGTCGTCGAGGTTCGCCATTGCTATCGACGCCTTTTGGATAAGCAGGCTTTCGTCGTCGGGGAAAATTTTCAGCCCGCGGTCGGCGAACTTTATCCCGTCGCGCCCGCAGCGGATTTTCAGCAGCCGCAGCGCCTCGGCAGTCTCCCCGCTACTCCCGCCGCCCGCCAGCTTCCAGTGGGGATAGTCGAAGGCGACGATGGCCGCGGCGTCGCGCCAGAACTGCTTCATGTGCGGGTCGAGGGCGACGGCGAGCTCCATGGAGGCCGTGCACGCCGGAATGTCTTTCCGCGTCCAGTCCACATAGCCCTTTATCCACGCGAAGTCCGCCGCGAGCGACGCATACCCGCCGAGCACCTCGAACACCGCCCCCGCGCCCACGGCCGCCCTCACGGTTTCCGGAGATTCCGAAAGCGGCATGGGGCGCCCGGCGGCCCTTTCAAGCGGTTCGAGGCAGAACCCCGCAACCGCGAATACGGCCGCGAAAACCGCCCAGAGCCGCGCAGTGTCCAGAAGCCCCATGGCTAAAATTCCCTCTTTGCAAACGCCCACGCCGAAAGGGCGAGACATACCGCCGAATAGGCCGCCGCATACGCGAACGCCGCGAGCGACGCCCCTGTGTCGACCGCGCCGAACGCAAAGGCTTCGGATGCGTTGAAAACTTTCAAATTGGGGAAAATCACCGCGGAGAGATCCCCCACAAATGTTTTCGGCGCCCCGAGCGCGTCGCTTATCCCGCCCATCGAGCATATCGCCGCAATCCCGAAAGACACGGCAACCGAAAAGAGCAGCGATGTCGAGACCGAACACACCAGCGCGGACACGGAGGCTATCGCGCAGAGCTTGGCCCATTGTATCGCGGCAAAGACGGCTATGCCCGCGTAATTCGGCGAGAGCCCGCCCGCGGCGGCGGGCGCGGAGCCCGAGGCCAACGCTATCATCGCGCACCCGCAGGCGGACACCACCGCGCAGAACAGCGCGATTGCCGCGAACGCCCCGCCCGCCTTGCCGCACGCAAAGCCGAGCCTCCCGACGGGCTTGGAAAGCAGCGTTATCGCGGTGCGGTTTTCAAACTCGGAATGGAAGAGCTGGCAGGTCGCCACAATCGCTATTATGGAGCCGAAAAATCCGAGCGCCCCCGACGTGAAGTCGAACACGAATTTCAGCCGCTCGTGCCCGAGGTCGAGTTTCAAAAAGTAGTTTGACGACGCCACCAGCACCAGGGCGACGAGCGCGAGCAGCAAAATCAGCTTTTGCCGCAGAGCCTCACGGAACGTGTTTGCCGATATTATGTAAGCGCGCCTCATTTTTTTGCAATACTCCTGAAAAATTCGTCCAGTTTGATTTTTGCGGGCGAGAGCTTAGCGCCTTTCGCGCCCGCGGACTCGGCCGCTTCGAGAACGCCCTCGGGGGATTCCGCCGAGAACGAGAGGTCGTACGCGCCCTTTATTTCCAACAGCTCCGACGTTTTGCCCGCCGCCGCCACGGTTCCGCGCGACATTATGGCTATCCTGTCGCAAAGTTTTTCTATTTCACCCATTATGTGTGACGACATCAGAATGGTTTTGCCCTCGCCTTTCAGCCGCAGAATTATATTGCACAGGTCGTCTGCGCCGACCGGGTCGAGGCCGGAGGCGGGCTCGTCGAGCACGAGAAGCTTGGGATTGTGGACTATCGCCTGCGCGAGCCCCGCGCGCTGCGTCATTCCCTTGGAGTAGAGCGCGAGCCTCCTGTCAGCGGCGTCGTCGAGCCCCACCGTGTTAAGCGCCCTCATCGCCGCGGCTTTCGCTTCGGCGGTCTTCATTCCGCAGAGCTTGGCGTAGAACACCGTGAGCTCGAATCCCGTCAGAAACCTGTAAAAATAGGGCGACTCCGGAAGATACCCCATTTGCGCCCGCGCCGCCCTCGATAGCTTCTGCCCGAACACGAGGCATTCGCCCGAGCTCTGCCTTATGAGCCCCGTTATGACTTTTATCGCGGTGCTCTTTCCCGCGCCGTTTGCGCCGAGCAGCCCGAATATCTCGCCGGATTCGACGGAGAACGTCGCGCCGTCAAGGGCGGCTATCGCCCGCGAGCGCATTCCGCTGCCGTAATATTTTTTCAGGTTTTTTACTGTGATGGCTTCGGACATTTTTTATTGTGAAAATGGGGAAACTGGCGCGCGGCGTCAGGCTCTTATTGTGAATCCGGAAAATTTCGAGTCGCAAAAATCCTCGCGCTCCTCCGACGAGCGGATGAAGTCGGACATAACCTCCGCGAGCTTGCCGGCGAACGCGCGCACCTCCTCCTTTTCGCCTTTCGCGCAAAGGCGCACCCTGCCGTCGTCGAGGTTTTCGACATATCCGCACACGTCGTACCCCTTGGCGACCTCCGCAGCCTTCCAGCGGAATCCCACGCCCTGGACGCGGCCGGAGTACCAGACCTGCAATCGGTAATTTTGAGAATTCATACGCGCTTTTTATATTGCCGAACGCCGCGCGGGCAACAAATAAGTTAAATTTTCGGGGCAAATTCGCCGATACACATTGCGACGCCGGCGGCGGCAAAAAGTTCCGCGGCGCCGAGCTTTTAAATTGAAATGTTGGAACGAATCTGATTTTTTATCGGTCAACCACAGAAAAGGAGAATTTCAACGCATTCTGACAAAAATATGAAAACTAAAAAGACAATAACCGCAATATGCGCGGGCCTCATGGCGCTCGCGTCCGCCTCAATATCCATGGCCGAAACCAAAGAAGACTACATAAAAACTTTTGGAATGATCATGTTCGAACGCAACGGGCTGCTCGAACTCGAATTTACGCCCGAAGAATTCGACGCGTTCGTCGCCGGCATGAAAGCCGTAAACGAATCCAAAAAGCTGCCCGACGACATCCAGGCTACGGGCGCAAAGGCTTTTGAATTCCTCCGCGCCCGCGCCGATGCCAACGCCGCAAAGGCCGCCGAAAAGGCGACCGCCCAGGCCGCCGAATTCTGGAAAGAACTCGAAAAGAAAGAGGGCATCGAAAAGTCGCCCACGGGGCTTGCCATTGAAATTATCGAGAAAGGCGACGCCAAGCGTCCCTCCGAAAACTCGAACGTCGTTGTGAAGTACACCGGAAAACTCGTGGACGGGACGGTATTCGACAGCACCGACAAGCACGGCGGAAAACCCGCGGAATTCAACCTCGCGCGCGTAATCCCCGGATTCAGGGAAGGCCTGCAAAAGATAGGCAAGGGCGGCAAGGCGCGCCTCTACATTCCCGCAAAGCTCGGCTACGGCAACCAGGCGCTCCCCGGAATTCCCCAGAATTCGACGCTCATATTCGACGTCGAGATGGTCGACGTGGATCCCGCAGGCTCCGCCCCCGCCGCCGCTCCCTCCGCGAAGTAGCGTCGAAAATTTCCGAAAAATCCCGAACCGCGCGGTTCGGGATTTTTTTGCGCCCCTTATTTACGCGCCCAAAACGGCTATTTCCCCCTGCTTTCAAGAAAACGCGGAGAGGCGAATGGCGGGCGGCGCCCGCCCGAAAGCAAAATGCGGCAACTAACAAGCCTCTACTTGCGCCCCGCATTTTCAAATGAGTAATTGACAATCCGCGCCCAATCGGCTGAAATGTCCCGAAAATCGAGCGGTAGCGCAGCCTGGCTAGCGCATCTGGTTTGGGACCAGAGGGTCGCGGGTTCGAATCCCGCCCGCTCGACGCGCATTCGCGCAACCCTCTGTATCGCGTCGGAAGGTTTGAGGAGAAAAGTTTGGGGAAATCGGCTTCTCTTTGAACTGACTGCCCTCCCCTGTAAAAGGGAGAGAAAGGGTTCTGCAAGGACTTTGCGGAGCCTTTGCAGGTTTCGGGGACTGTCGACCCGAACGAGTTTTCCCCGAAGCAACCGCCCCAAATCTTCCTATTTCAGCGGTTTTCGGCGGCTTTTGGAGAATTCCCAAAGATTTTTGAGCCAAATATCGGCGATATGTGCCGGTTGCGGCAGTATCGCCAAATACGGCGCCGGACTGTCGCCGCCGAACAATCCAAATTGCGCCGTTTTAATTTGCGGCGGAAAAATCTTCTGGCACCCCCTATTTCCGCACAGTCCAGACGGCAGTAGTCACCGAGCGCGGGGCGAGCTCCACGCAGCCGGATTCGGGAGAGAATTTCACAAGGGCGAGGTCGCTTCTCTCGTCCGTCTTGTACACTCCGGAAAGCTTTGCCCCTGAAGATTTGAGGCTGACTTTGGCGGCGACTTCCCCGTGCTTGAAATTGACGAACACCGCGACGATTTTCCCGCCGTCGGGCGACGCGTAGGCGCTTGCCATGACGCCGTCCAAATCTCCTGCGCCTTCGAGCGACACCCTTTCGTACCCGGGCCTTATGAAGAAAGAATAATTGCCGAGCGCCCACAACAGCTTGTTCGGGCGCATCTCGCGGCCCTTTTTGGCGTCCTCCACAAACCCCTCGGCGTCGATGAGCGCGCATATGCCGTCGCGCAGCTCCGTCGCAACCCAATAACTCCAACTGCGCGCCCCGCCGAATACGAGGTCGGCGTATATGATTTTCGCCATGTGCAGGGCGGTCTGCATGTCGGCGTAGTTTTTAGTCTTCCAGTCCGCAGTGAATCCGTCGAGTTTTTTCGGGTCGGCGTAGAAGCCGAGAAAACACCACTCGGTCTGGTGGTATTCCACCCCGTATTTTTGCGACTCCGCCGCCGCCCTTTCGCGCACTTCCCGCAACTGCCCGTTCTTCAAATGCGTGTGGTAGCTGTGCGCGCCGATCTGCCGCGCGAGGGTTTTAAGGCCGCCGATATAGTCTTTGCTCGCAGGGTCGAAAAACGCGTAGAGCTGGTTGAAGGCGGCGTCCTCTTTGGAATTCGGATTGTCCTTTTGAAACCTCTCGCTGCCATAGATGTTTTGAATGGAATCGGCTTCGGGGAGAAAAATTTTCGTTTCCAAACCGCGCTTTTGAATCGACTTGTCGAGTTCGACGGCAAGCCGCTTTATCTCGGGGTTCAGCCACGGGGTGCCCTCCTGTATGTCAGTCGTCCACTTCCATGACGGCTCGTTCACGGGGCTTATATATTTTATATTGTACCCGCCGTCGGAGAGGCGTTTTGCAACCTCGGCGAGGTATTCGGCAAAGTCGTCGTAGCAATCTTCTTTGAGGTTCGAGCGGAAGTCCGGTTCGGTTTTATGGTAGCTCGAATTTTTCGTCATGCCGATGGGCGGCGTATTTGAAAAGAGTAGGAAATTTTCGCAGCCGTACCCCTTCGCCTTTTCCATAAAGTACCGCAGCCCGATGCAACGGGACATGTCGATTTTGCCGCTTTCGGGGTCGATGAAGCTACGCGCGCCCCTCCACGGAAATTTTATCGGCGACTCGTCGCCTTCGAGCGATCCCCCGCCGAGATTCACGCGCCAAAGCGACAGCCCTATGCCCTCCGGATTTCCCGCCCCGTCGAATTTCTGCGAAAACAGCAGGCGAGCCGCCTTCTCTCTCAAAAAATCCTCCCAATAGTCTCCGACATATTGGGTGCTCCATGCGTCGCTCGCGCCGAAGTATTCGATTTTCTGAAATTTTTTATCGGGGTCTATTTCCACCCCGACGGAACTTCCGACCTCCGCGGACAAGAACATGGCAGGCATACTCGCGGCGGCGGCAAACGGCAGAATTTTTTTTATCCCGATATTTCTCCAAGTGACATTCATAAGCATAATGCGGTTACGATAAACGGCCGCGCCGACGGGCGCAAGAACTTATATCAGTCTTCGCACGCCGGCGAAAAAATCCGCCAACTTGCCCTTGGCGGATTTGCCGAAATTACGGCGGCATAATGCGCAGGCAACCGGAAATTGCGTTTTCGGAAAGTCCGGATTAAAAAGAATTGGCGGGAGTTCACCAGTTGAACCCTTCCCCTGCGCCGCATTTTTAAATACGCGGCGGGAATGGGAAAATATCTCGGCGCCAAAGGCATTTTTATATATAGATTGGGAAAATTTCCCAAATGAAAATTCAACATGGGAGCGCAAAACGGCTATGCTGGTTTTCCCGATTCGGAAAACTCTTTTGGGGATATCGGATTTTTATCGGGGCGCAAAAAAGCTCCCGCGCCGCGGGAGCTTTCTTGGCGTTAACGTCCGGCGCGCCATGCGCGCAAGGTTCCGGCTATTCGGCGCGCTTGCCGGCCCAGCTGTCTACGCCCATGACAAGCTTTTTGTCGTCGCCGGCGAATTCGAGGGCGCGGACGAATTGGAAGGTGTTGTTTTCCTCTTCAACCTGCTCTTTGAGGAACCACGCGAGGAAATCGCAGGTCACCCTGTCCTTGTCCTCTTCGGCGGCGTCGCAGATTTTTTCGATTTGGGCGGTCACTTTCAGCTCGTGCTCATAGGCGGCCTTGAAGCCGTCAAGCGGCGAGGCGAAAACGTCGGTTTCGGGCTTCCGGATATCCGAAGTCTTGAACTGCGCACCCCTTTCGACGAGGTATTCGTAGATCTTTTCCGCGTGCTCCATTTCCTCTTTGGCCTGCATGCGCATCCATTTTGCGACTCCCTGGTACGGCGTAAGCCTCATGCTCGCGCTTATGGCGAAGTATATATGGGCGGCGTACAGTTCGTTGTAAAACTGCTCGTTTAGCAGATCCGACACTTTCTTGGTTATTTTCATGATTACTCCTTTTTTTGCGTAAAATTATCCGGATTATAATCGTATATTAATGATTGAAGCCGGCGGCGGAAGTCAAGAAAAGATTGAGAAATCCGGAGGGCAGCGGAAGCGCTACAAGGGCTTTTCCGGAGCGGCGCTCCTGCCCAAAAATATCGAGAGCGTCCTGCTGCACACGTTGAGCCTGCGGGAGATTTCCGACTTGCTCAGGCCCGCGCGAATATAGCGCTCTATCAGCTCCTCCTTTCCGGAGAGTTTCAGCCTTTTTGCGCTGCTGCCCTTCGGCCTGCCGAGCGGCAGACCGTCGGCCCTGCGGCGGGCGAGCGCCTCCTTGGTGCGCTGGGATATCAGGTTGCGCTCGATTTCCGCCGACAGCCCGAACGCAAACGCCAGAACCTTGGAATTTATGTTGTCGCCGAGCTCGTAGTTTTCCTTGATGGCTATTATCTTTACGAGGCGTTCCATGCAGAAGTTCAGAATCCCCATAATCTGCATGAGGTTGCGCCCGAGCCTCGAGATTTCCGACACCACCACAGTGTCGCCCCGCCCGAGCGTTTTCAACAGTTCGCCGAGCTTTCTGTCGCCGAGCGCCTTGCGCGAGCTCACTGTCTCGTCAACCCACTTGTCGATTTTCATTTCCCTGTTTTCCGCGTACGAAGAAATTTCGAAGTACTGGTTTTTTGTGGTCTGTCTGTCGCTGCTGACGCGTATGTAGGCGTAAGTCATGTGGAAAGCGTTCAAGTGTGCGTTTTTTGTTTTTCGGGCGGCCGCACGGGCGCAATGCCGCGATTATTACAGAATGCTTAAATGTTAAACCGCATTTCGGCAATTTTTTATATCTGGGACGCGCGGGCGGGAAAAAAATATGGGCAGGAATAGGCAATTTTTTGAAAGTAATATGTATTTACCGCGCGCGGGCAAAGGGATAGAATTGAATCCGCAAAAAAGAAAGGGCTGCTTATGAACAGAAAGGAATTCATCAAGGGAACTCTAATGGCGGCAGTCGCCGCGGCCGCCCCCGCAAGGGGATTTTCGGGGGCGGTTTCAAAAGCGGGGGCGGACAGTCCGAAGGTCTATTTTACAAAAGACATATCGCCCCGCGGGCTGCTTGCGGCATACAAGGCGCTCGGCTTCGACGCGCGCGGAAAGGTGGCTGTGAAATTCCACTCGGGCGAGCCCGGGGGACATAATTTTCTGACGCCCGATTTCATAAAGCCCGTCGTCGACTGCGTCCGCGGGACGCTCGTGGAATGCAACACCGCGTATCCGGGCAGGCGGAATACGACCGAAAAACACGCCAAAGCGATAGAGGAGCACGGCTTCCCGAAAATCGCGCCCGTTGACATAATGGACGCCGATGGAGATATGGAGCTTCCGGTGCCCGACGGGCGGCAGATAAAAAAGAATTTCGTTGGAAAGCACTTCGCGGACTACGACTCCGTGGTTGTGCTCTCGCACTTCAAGGGGCACCAAATGGGCGGTTTCGGAGGCGCGCTCAAAAACATTTCCATAGGGATCGCCTCGTCGCGCGGCAAGGCCTACATCCACGGAGCCGGCGACCCGAACCACATGTGGGACTGCGAGCAAAACAAGTTCCTCGAATCCATGGCGGACGCGTGCAAGTCGGTTGTGGATTTCAAGAAGGGCGCGCTGGCGTACGTGAGCGCGATGAAAAACCTCTCGATAGACTGCGACTGCAACAACCACCCCGCCGCCCCCGAAATGGCCGACATCGGCATTCTCGCCTCGCTCGACCCCGTCGCCCTCGACCAGGCATGCGTGGATTTGGTCTACGCCTCCAAAGACCCGGGCAAGGCATCGCTCATAAGGCGGATGGAATCGCTGAACGCCGTCCACATTCTCGAAGCCGCGGAAAGGCTCGGGATAGGCTCGCGCAAATATTCGCTCGTCGGGCTCGACGGATCGGAACTCAAAGCGGAGGACATAGCATGAACAGGTCGGATTTTTTGAAGGCGATTCTTCCGGTTGCCGCGGTCTCGGCGTTTGCGGAGGCGGCGCCCGCGCGCAAAGCCGCAGTCGTGTTTTACTCGTGGAGCGGAAACACGCGCGAGTTCGCGCGCGCCATAGGCGAGGCTACCGGCGCTGACGTGTTCGAGCTCGAGCCCAAGACAAAGTACTCCGACAACTACGGCGTCGTCGTCAAACAGGCCAAGCGCGAGCTCGAAGAGCAGTACAAGCCGCCGCTCAACTCCATTCCCGACGTGTCCAAATACGCCGCCGTATTTTTGGGCACGCCGAACTGGTGGGGCACTATGTCGTCGCCCGTGAGGACTTTTGTAGCGTCCGGCGCGCTCGACGGGAAGCGGGTTATCCCGTTTATCACCCACAGGGGCAGCCACTGGGGAAATTTTCCGGCGGATCTTAAAAAGGCGTGCCCGAAATCCGAAATCGCAGAGGGAATGGCTCTCTGGGGCGATTCCGTAAAAGGCGCGTCCGAACGGCGCGGCATCGCCGCGTGGGCGAAAAAATACGCCGTATAATTCTCCAAAATACAGACTATGAAATCCAAAAAAATTCTGGTAATTTCTTCGAGCCCGAGGCGCAAAGGGAATTCCGACGCCATGTGCGACGAATTCGTAAAGGGCGCGCTCGACGCCGGACATTCCGCCGAAAAAATCTTTTTGGGCGACTTGAAAATCGGCTATTGCAGGGGCTGCGAAACGTGCAGCAGCCTGCATAAACCGTGCCCGCAAAAGGACGACGCGGCAAAAGTGATAAGCGCAATGGTTTCTTCCGACGCCATAGTTCTCGCCACACCCGCCTATTTCTATACGATGAGCGCCCAGCTCAAAACTCTGATAGACAGGTGCTGCGGAGACTACGAAAAAATGTCCGGAAAGGACTTTTATTTCATAATAACCGCGGCGGACTCCGAGCGCGAAAATATGGAGAGGGTGGTGTCGTCGCTGAACGGATTTCTCGACTGCCTCGACAGACCGGCCCTCAAAGGCGTAATAATGGGGCTTGGAGTATGGCATGCGGGCGAGATTAAGGGCTCTCCGGCATTGAAAAAAGCATACGACGCCGGATTCAGCGCATAGATTTGGCGAATGCTTTTGGGCTAAAAACGAGTTGCTGCGCGATAACGGCGACTC